>CEUS01279094.1_pt1 | contig 42161 bp, 36 predicted proteins | sample 427031 | NCBI WGS metagenome assembly CEUS01 (sample SAMEA2622837, study PRJEB7988) | marine metagenome | biome: marine biome (ENVO:00000447); feature: marine epipelagic mixed layer (ENVO:xxxxxxxxx); material: "saline water (ENVO:00002010), including plankton (ENVO:xxxxxxxx)" | depth 140 m | reverse complement strand
CGGTTGCGGCGGCCGCCATTTTGTCGACTATGGTATCGACCTGTTTTTGGGTTAGGAGCTCAAGGCTAGGTTGTGCCGCCTTTGCACGGCTCGCTCGATCGCGTGCTTCACCGATCGACGTAAGATCACGATCTGACGCAGGAGAGGGTGAATTCATGCCCTCACGAATCTATTTCGATGAATCTTTAGACTTTGGAAGAATTTTCTCGACCTCGCTATGAGGACGAGGAATAACATGGACCGAGACGAGCTCGCCAACCCTGCGGGCAGCTGCCGCCCCGGCATCTGTCGATGCTTTGACTGCGCCTACATCTCCACGAACCATCACTGTGACATAGCCGGCTCCGATGTATTCCTTGCCAATAAGTGCGACGTTCGCAGCTTTTACCATAGCGTCGGCGGCTTCTATTGAACCGACGAGGCCTTTTGTTTCTACCATTCCAAGTGCTTCAAGCGTCATGCGAAGGTCCTCCGCGGAGGGTCAACCAATGGTGTGTCTTATCAAACGCGCCGGAACTGTACCATATTGCAGGTGGTGCGACAACACGTTAAGATCGTTCAACCTTTCAGGCACTGATTTTAATCTCGTGACAATTCGACAAAAACTCAACAACTTTTGGCTTCTGAGTCTAATTTTACTAATTTTTGTGCCGGGATGTGGCTCGGATCCGAACAGCGAGAGAACTCCTGTTGCCAATGTTGATTTGAGTCTGCGGCGTTCTGATATCTCTATCGGCGGGCCACTCAGTATGAGAATCGATTTTGATGTTCTCCGGGACATTGAGTCGCCTCAACGAGATCTACGGGTCTTGCTTCATTTCGTCGATTCAGCGGGAAGATTGATGTGGGCAGACGACCACGAACCCGTTGTCGCAAGTGATGGATGGACACGAGGCGAGACGATATCGTATGAGCGGAACATAAGAATTCCTCTCTATCCGTATGTGGGCAACGCCGTCCTTTTGATTGGTTTGTACTCCGTGACAACAGGGGAGAGACACTCACTCGGTGGTGAGGAAGTAGGAGATCGGAGATATCTTGGAGGCGAGATTACGTTAGCGCCTTTAAGCGACGCAAATTTTGTGACCTTTGGTTCGGGTTGGCACCCCGATGAGTTTTCGCCGGATTTCAGTGATCAGTGGCGTTGGACGAGTGAGCGGGCCAGTCTTTTTTTCGAGAATCCTAGAAGTGACGCTGTTTTGTATATGGAGCTTGATGGTCGGCCTGAACTGTTTGAAGTCCCGCAGGAGGTAGGTTTCTTTATTGGCGACGAGAATGTTTTCGAGTTTAATTTAGAAGATCATAGGCGAAGGTTTTACGAAATTAGGATTTCCGCCGAGACCATGGGTACTCGAGACGCTGTTCGGCTAGATTTAACAGTCGACCAGACGTTCCAGCCAAGACAAGTATCCGCCATTGACACTGCTGAAACAGGTAATTCAGTGCAATTGCGAGCAGATAATGACCCCTCATTGAATCTGCCTGAAGATCCGAGAAACCTAGGTGTAAGAGTGTTTTACACGTTTTTAGAGCCTACTTAGGCCGCAGGTGGTGTTTGGCCAGCGGGTTCTGGTTATGCTAGGTTCATTCTTGATGTTTAGGGCAGCATTTACCTTCGTGGCCGTTTGTCTGGGCATCATCTTTTTTGAGATGCCGATTGCGGCACCGTTAGGGAATGAAATCGTTCACTTCGGTTCCGGTAGGACACTGTCGATAGCAGGACACCAACTTGATGGTGACACGATTGTTCTGCAGTTGCACTGGGGAGGCGAAATTCGATGTGAAGCCAGCCTTATTCAACGAATTGAGGTTGGTGAGCCACCCCAGGTTAAATCCCAGGTTCTTGCTGTTTCGCCGTCGGAGCGATCAAGCCATCGTTTACTGGAACGACCATACGGGGGCCTCATTCTAGCTGCAGCTGAGCGTCATGGTGTCGACCAATACCTTATTCACGCCTTGATTGAAGCCGAATCGGGTTACCGACCTAGAGCTGAGTCGGTTCGAGGAGCTATGGGGTTGATGCAGTTGATGCCTGGATTGGCTAGTGATTACGATTTAAGTGACCCATACGACCCGGCGGAGAATATTGACGCAGGCACGCGCCATCTTCGCAGTTTGATTGATAAATATGGGATATCAGGGGCATTGGCCGCGTACAACGCCGGGGAAGGTTCAGTAATCAAGTTCAACGGTATTCCACCATTTCCTGAAACCCGCCAATATGTTGAACGAGTAATGGAGCTCGTAGGAGTCAATCAGAGCGACTAAGGACTTTCCCACACGAGCCAAAGGCCGCTTCACAGGCGGTTTGATTTTATTAGCGCCAGCACTTGGCATGTTAATTTACAGCAGGTCTTTGTTTGTCGTTTTGGAAATTTAGTGTCCTAGGTTCAAAATCCCAGGAAACACTGTCAATGACATTACATTTAACGAATAATTCACACCGACGAAAAATTCAGTAACGCAGTCATACCTACACTTTAAAAGGATGAGGCATGGAGTTTCAGTGTCGCCTCGCGGCATCTACCGGGGAGATCGTCGAAGGCGTTTATAGCGCGGAGGATGAGGCGCAGCTGCGCAGAAAATTCGACGAGAGCGGTCTTTGCGTGCTTTCTTTGCGTAAAAAAGGCGTCCTGGCTTCATTAAAGAGGTCAGGATCCAAATCCGGACGTCTGAAATTTCGAGACTTCCTCGTCTTTAATCAAGAATTGGCAACTCTCCTAAGCGCTGGAATGCCGTTGGTTCAGTCGCTGGATATCGTTCGAACACGCGTCGAAAGTTCTGTCCTGAAGTCTGTTCTCGATACTACCTACGAACGAGTCCGGAGCGGGACCGCTCTGTCAGAGGCCTTCGCAGCTCACGGCAGTCTGATTCCGGGGGTTTACATAGCCTCGCTGACGGCTGGAGAGAGAAGCGGAAGTCTTGAAGAGGTTATTCGACGATACGTCGCTTACTCACGGTTAATTGATTCGGTACGTCGAAGGACAGTCTCGGCTCTGATTTATCCAAGTATATTACTGGGGCTTTCGTGTGTCGTGGTTGGCATAATCATTCTTAGAGTCGTACCAGAGTTCGCTGTGTTTTATGAGGGAATGGGCGCTGAACTGCCATTGGCGACACGGGTTATTCTGACGAGTTCTGATTTTCTTCGACATAATTTGTTTCTGCTTGGCGGTGTCTTCGCGGTTGCCACAGTTTCAGCCGTTGTATGGCTTAAGAAAAGGGACAGACGGGGGCTGTTAGATCGTTTTTTGTTGAACATACCTGGTATTGGGTCAATCGCAAGAAAGTTTGCTACTGCCCAATTGGTCCGAACTCTATCTACGCTATTACGCGGCGGTATACCCATGGCTAACGCACTTGAGGTCGCGGCAAACTCGATGGGTAACCGATATTTCGCTCAGGAGCTAGAACGTGTCACCCGCGAAGTATTGGAGGGGAAAGCACTGTCGACCAGTATGGCAGAGCGGGGCGCTTTTCCTGTAGTGGCTATCAAGATGATTGAAGTGGGTGAATCAACGGGGGCGCTTCGTGAAATGTTGACTAGTGCTGCAGAATTTTTCGAGGAGGAAATTGAGACCTCGTTGTCTCGATTTGTCACAGTTGTCGAACCGGTGTTACTAGTGATTATGGGACTGATCATAGCAGTCCTACTGTTGTCGCTTTATATGCCTCTGGTTCAATTGGGAGGAGTGATTTCATGACTGAGGTTCGGGGAGTCGTTTCACCAGGCGTAAAGGCTGTGGAGGCAGAATCTCGAATCAGCGACTCTCGTGGATGGGGACATACAAACGACGCGGAGATCGTTAATGCTGAGGAGGAAGCCGGATCTCGCGAGCTCGCCAAGCGATATCAGCTCGAGTATGTCGAGATGGACCAGTTTTATATTGACCAGGAGTTATTTCGGTCAATTCCCGCCGATGTCATGTTGAGATATGGTTTTGTTCCCAGCCGGCGAGATGGTGATTCTCTAGTAGTAGTAGTGGGTGACCCTACTGATGTTCGGAGACTTGACGAGCTGCCTCTACTACTTGGGACATCGATCATTGTGACGGTGGGGAAAGCGTCGGCTATCGAGTCAATTCTGAAGAAGAGTGAAGGTTCACAGCGTGTTCTAGATGAGGCAACTGAGAGCTTTCAGCTTCAATTGTTGCGCGATGAAGAAGAAGGTGAAGAGAGTCTCACAGTCGAGCGATTAACGAGTGACTTGAGTCCGGTGATTCGATTGGTTGATTCGATGATTTACACAGCGATTCAACGTCGAGCCAGTGATATCCATGTTGAAACTCAAGATGATGCTGTATATGTAAAGTATCGCATTGATGGAGTTCTACAGTCGGCCATGCGTCCGATTGACAAGCAGTATCACAGTCCGATTTTGTCTCGGATTAAGGTGATGTCGGAGCTGGATATTGCCGAGAAGCGGATTCCTCAGGATGGACGCTTTAAGGTTAAATTGCCGGGCAAGACTATCGATTTCCGCGTGTCAATTATGCCAAGTATTCACGGTGAAGATGCCGTGATTAGGATTTTGGATAAGCAGTCGATCAGTGAGCAGTTTCGAGATTTACGGCTCGATATTTTGGGTTTCCCTGATGCCGAGGTTCGGAGGTTTCGCAAATATATCTCGGAACCGTACGGCATGGTCTTGGTGACGGGCCCAACAGGCAGTGGCAAGACGACGACTCTATACGCAGCATTATCAGAGATTAAGTCGCCTGAAGATAAAATCATCACGATCGAGGATCCGGTCGAGTATCAGTTGCAGGGCGTAACACAGATCCCGATTCAAGAGCAGAAAGGATTGACCTTTTCCCGCGGTTTGAGGTCAATTCTCCGGCATGATCCGGACAAGATTATGGTTGGAGAGATTCGAGACCCTGAAACTGCCCAAATCGCCATTCAATCTGCGCTGACAGGTCATTTAGTGTTTACAACTGTTCACGCGAATAGTGTCGTTGACGTGTTGGGACGCTTCTTGAATATGGGCGTTGAGGAGTATCAGTTCGTATCGGCTCTCAATTGTGTGTTGGCTCAACGATTAGTCAGAACAATTTGTGTGCAGTGCAAGCGTCCGGTGAGAGTTGAAGGCAGTGATTTGGAAGTCGCGGGGCTGAGTTCAACGTTGGCCGACCAACATACTTTCTATGAAGGTGGAGGATGCATAGAGTGCGGGGGCACTGGATATAAAGGGAGGACAGGTCTTTGTGAATTACTTGATCTGAGCGATAACATTCGAGAAATGGTTCTGGCTCGCAAATCGACGGTAGAGATTAAAAAGGCGGCGAAAGAGGAAGGAATGACTTTTTTGAGAGAGGCAGCCGTTCAGAGCGTGCTAGAAGGCGTCACAACGCTTCGAGAAATTAACAAGGTCACATTTGTGGACTAGAAGGATGTCAAACGGTCTATTTTCCCTCGTGTCAACTCCGAGACCATCGCTTGCACTTGGAATTAGCGCTGCCACTGTGAGGGGGGTCGCCGTGGGTTCAGTGAAGTCAATACCTCAGGTGATTGGTCATTCTGCTGTGTCGCTGCCCCAGGGAGCAGTCGAACCTGGTGCAGCTGCTGTAAACATAACGGACGGCGCTGTCGTTTCGGCCGCGATTCGTGAAGCGATAGGAAAGCTTCCTCGGAAGGGCAGGCGGGTTGGGTTGGTCGTTCCAGACTGCGTCGGCAAGGTGTCGTTTTTAAGATTGGATCATGTTCCAGGCAGTAGCAAGGAACTGAGACGACTTATAGCATGGCAAGTCAGCAAGGCTTTGCCATTTCCTATCGAAGATGCCCAACTTGAATATGCTCCTGGCCAGCAGTTGGCAGACGGAGGAAGGGAATTCATTGTTGGAGTTATTCGGCGAGACATAGTAGAGGAATATGAACGGGTGTGTAGAGAGGGCGGAGTCTATGCGGGACTTGTGGACCTTAGTGCGTTCAATGTTGTCAACATGGCAACGCCGAACGCAACGGACGAAAATGGGGATTGGATCCTCGTGCACATAATGGATTGTTATAGCACCGTAGCACTCGTCCGCGGCGCCAACGTTGTACTACTTCGAACCCTCAATGCAACGACAGCTGATGATGTCTCAGCCTCTATTCACCAGAGTGTGATGTTTTATGAAGACCGATTAAAGGGCGACGGAATATCTCGGGCGGTCTTGGTTCAAAGTGATGATTCGATTGTTGATTCTGATGTTATAGCGCGTCGAATGAAAGCACAGTTTAACTTTCCGGTCGAACGACTTGGTTCGAGGGGTGACTTTGTGTTTGAAGGCGTCGAAGTCGATGCTGTTGAGGCACTTGCCGGCCCTGTGGGTCTCCTGCTACGAGAGGGACGTTTGTCGAGTTAGGACCATGATACCTACTAATTTTTCAACGCGACCATTTTACAACGAGCGTGCTGTCTACCTTGCACTCGGAAGTTTGACGATGGTGGCAATTTTACTCCTCACGGCGTGTGTTGGTCGTTTTTCGAGTTTGTTCCAAGAGGAGAAAACTTTGCGTGAGGAAGTCGCGGGAGCGCAGCGTGAGATAGACAATCTTAGGGTGGAGATTCAAACGCTTGGAACAGAGATGTCTGGTGAATTAAGAGAGCAGCAAATGAAGGAGATAGGGGAAGTCAATGAATTGCTGAAGCGACGCGCGTTCTCGTGGACAGTCTTTCTAAATAGTATCGAGGATAAATTGCCAAGCGAGGTGATGTTGAATGCTGTTCGTCCGGAAATGTCGAATGGAAACATTGAAGTGGAATTGGGCGTTGTTGCAGAAAATGTCGGTGTTCTAGATAGATATATTGAAGCGCTTGAGCAGAGCGGCGGTTTTGAGAATATGGTGTCTCGAGAGGAGCAGGCTGTGGGGGACGGCCTTCGCCGGGCGGTGTTGTACGGCTGGTATCGTCCGGTTTCTAATGAAACTGTTCAATCTAATGATCGTACGGCGCAGGGAAATTTGCAGTGAGTGTGTTACGACGTATCTTGGCGGACAATCGCATTGTGGCCACGGTGTCATTTGCGAGTCTACTGTCGGCGACGGGGTTTTATTTCGGTGGCGTATATCCGCTCGAACGTCATGTTAATCAAACACGTGTGCTCAAGCATGAGACTTCGAGGAACCTCGATAGAACCCAGGACGCCTATGCGCGAACTCGGGCTGCGGCAGAGCGAGAGAGGACGGTAAGCACCGATCTGAATCGTTTCTATCGCGAAATTCTTCCACAGGATTTACCGACAGCTCGAGATATTACGTATGTGAGACTGGCGGAGCTTGCAATGAGGAACAGTTTGAGCATGGAAAGAAGAAACAGTCAGTCGGTCCAAAGTGAATTTGATGGTTTGGTACGCTTCCGGACAAATGTTTTGCTAGCGGGTCAGTGGAGAGATATTCGGAGGTTTATCGCGGCTGTGGAAGACGGATCTGATTTCCTTGTGATTGAGGATATTGAATTGAGCCAAACGGAAGACAGGAATATGCCGGTGAGCCTCACGATCGAAGTGTCTACATACTATCGAGCGAACCTCTGATGATGATTGGCTTGAGGTTGGAAGTGCCTAGCCTGATTATAGGAATTGCTATCTTTGCTGCCGGAGGGTGCCAAGATGTGCAGCTGGACTCGACTCAGAATACAGAGATGGATCAAACTGAACTAGGCGGACTTTCGAATGGCTTGCAGGATGCGGTTACGGGACCCAAAGTCGAACTGGAGATGCTTTCACAGCCGAAGCCAACCGTGAGTTTGCAAGATCGTGATCCTTTTCGGTTTGGCGGTATGACGGAAATGGAGAAACGCCGACCAGCCATTGACGCCGCCGCTGATGACCACGCCGTCAGGACCTCGTCTTTTGGTGAGACTCGTGCTGTCGACAACGGTCAACTGAATATGATCGGCGTCGTCCGAACTGATGATGAGAGGGAAAGAATTGCCGTCCTGACGGATGGTAACGTTGTGCTGCACGGACGTAAGGGCGAGATCATCGCCGGTCGGTATCGTATAGTGGATGTTATGCCGGCGGCTGTCATGATCGAGTTCATTCATGATGGCTTACAACAGTTAGTCGAGCTATCCGAGTTCTAGGAAGTGTTTGTGCGTGAGACGAGAATGACTATTCAGGCATTTCGGCCCTGTCGCCAGGGTTCGACGTCTACTCAGAGTCTGATTTTTCTGCTGATGGCCGTCTTGGCGATGGGATGTGCCTCGACTGGTGCATTTCACCAAGGTAACGACTTGGCCGAAATGGGTGATTGGGATTCTGCGATCGATTTCTATCGTCAAGCAGTCCAAGAGAATCCAAGAGATCCTGAATATCGGATAGCTCTGGAACGAGCAATGCGTCAGGCGTCCAGAGGACACGCGGAAAGAGCCCGTGACCTAGAGGGAGAAGACGAGTTGCCCGCGGCGTTGGCAGAGTATCGTCGGGCAAGTGAGTTAGATCCGACTAACGGACAGCTGATTGCGATAGTGGCAGCATTGGAGCAACGTATACGAAGCCTTGTTGAAGCATCTCGTCCGCCGTCTGCCCTTGATTTGCTGCAAGAACGTGCACGCGTAGTGTCACAGCCGACGCTACTTAACCCGGCATCGGAAGAACCGCTGGGAATTCAGTTTCGTAACGCTAGTCTTCGAGATATTCTCGATTTCATAGGAAATGCGACAGGGATTAACGTTGCCTACGATCAACAGTTTCAGGATCGGCTGTATAGTATCGAATTGGACGGGGTAACGATTGAAGAAGCCTTGGACCAGATCCTCACGGCCAATCAATACTTCTATAAGGTGGTGAGTGCAGGCACGGTGATGATTGTGCCTGATACACCGCAAAAGCGGGCACAGTATGAAGAACAGGTGATTCGGACTTTTTACGTGTCGCATGCTGATGTGTCCGAGTTAGCTACGCTGCTAACTCAAGTGGTCAGGGCTCCCACGTTGGCAGTTCAACCTCAAATTGTTCCAAACACTACTTCGAATACGATTACCGTTCGTGCGACGACGGCGATCGCGGGAGTGATTGAACAGGTCATTGCGGCAAACGACAAACCTCGCGCAGAGGTGGTCGTGGATGTGGAGATACTAGAAGTTAATCGTGAAAGGGCACGGGAATTCGGACTGGACTTAACACAGTATTCAATCGGCGGCCTATTTTCTCCCTCGTCTCGACCGACAGCTGGTGGTGGGCCGGATAGCCTGGCCAGCGGCGCTTTCAGCGCGGATCTGCTCTCTGGTGTCAGTGCGTCTGATTTTTATCTGGCAGTGCCTGCTGCGATTATCGATTTTTTGGAATCGGATTCCGAAACTCGTCTTGTGGCCAAACCGCAGTTACGCGGGCAGGAGGGTAGTCAGTTAACTCTCAATCTTGGTGATGACATCCCTGTACCTTCAACGTCGTTCACTGCGATTGCGACTGGAGGTGTCGCCGTTAACCCTCTTACGTCGTTCGAGTATCGGGCGGTGGGTGTAAATCTACTGATGACTCCCAGAGTAACCTACGACAATGAAATTATTTTGGATTTAGAAGTTGAGAACAGTACTTTGGGGCCAAATATTGACGTCGCCGGGCAGCCACTGCCTACTTTCGGTACCCGGCGGGTAATTACAACACTTCGGCTTAGAGATGGGGAGTCGAATCTTTTGGCGGGCTTGTTGCGTGAAGAAGATCGTCGTTCCTTAAGAGGTTTTCCTGGATTACTGCATCTACCCATTATTCGACATTTATTCTCGGCCAATGACGAATCGATAAGTTCAACCGATATAGTGATGCTACTGACACCTCGAATTGTCCGTACTCACGAACTAACCCAAGAGGACGTCAATCCTATCTTTATAGGTACGCAACAGAATATGGGCATCTCGGGTCCACCGCCTCTTATCGCACCGATTTCTGCAAATCCGCCTGGTGAGGTGGACTCGTCTAATTCAGGTGATGTGTCGCCGTCTGGAGTTGGAGACGTATCGGGTGACAACTCACTCTTGAGGCCTCACATAGCCGTAACTCCCGCGACGGCAAGTGATATTACTGTCGGTAGTGGCGGATACACTGTTCCGATCATGGTGAGTGGTGCTCGCGGAATTGCTACGCTTAGCCTGAGCCTCGAATTCGATCCGGAAATTCTTCGTGTTAGTTCGGTGAGAGAAGGAAACTTTGCCCGCCAAGGAAATGGACAGGTCGTCTTTGCAAAGGATCTCGATACTTATGCTGGCCGAATCGACCTTGCGTTGACACGGTCGGGACAGTCGAGTCACGACGAAGAGTCTGGGCTGATAGCGGCAATAGTCTTTGAGCCGGTGTCCCCGGGTGTATCCGCAGTCTCTCCAAGCGGATTGGGGCTGACATCATCCGGAGAACCTTTGACGCTTAGTTTTGAACCGACGACGATCAGCGTGCGCTAGACCAAGGTTTCGGAGTGTTACTCGGATGCTCAGATTATTCCGTCAGTTGAAAGCCCACGCAACGAACGAATCGGGTTATTCCTTTGTCGAACTTCTTGTTGTCAGTGTAATTCTCTTAATTTTGGCGTCGGCAATTCTTCCGCTCAGTCAGATTTCTATTCAGCGGCAGAAAGAGAGTGAATTGCGAAGAGCGTTACGGGAGATACGAACGGCAATCGACGATTATAAGGATGCTGCTGACCTTGGTTTGATTGGGGGAGTTAATTTGAGATCAGGAGATGAAGGGTATCCCCCAAGTCTTGAGAGTCTTGTTGAGGGTGTTGAAACGACGAATGACGCGAGCGGCCGCAGGCTGAGATTCCTCAGGCGTATTCCCATCGATCCAGTGACGCAGAGTAGCAACTGGGGACTCAGATCCTATCAAGATGCTCCTTCGTCGAGGAATTGGGGTGGTGGCAACATTTATGATGTCTATTCAAGAGCCTCAGGGGTTGCTCTTGACGGTACAAGGTATCAAGAATGGTGAAGTGGAGAACGAAGACAAAGAATCAGGCGGGTTGGACGCTTGTAGAACTAACGATCGTCATGTCGCTAATTGTGGTGTTTTCCACGCTGGCATTAGTTGGCTATAGCAGTGCGATTACTCGTTCCAAGGAAGCGGTTCTGAAAGAGAATCTCTTTCGCATGCGCGAGGCAATTGACCAATACTACGTAGACAGGCAACGACACCCTGTCACGCTGGAGTCATTAGTGACAGAGGGATATCTTCGGACTGTTCCGGTTGAACCGTTCACGGGATCAACGGAAACATGGCAGGCGATATCAGGCGAGTTCAACGCCGTTGATCCATTTAGCGAGGGCGTCTTTGATGTAAAAACTAGGCATGACGGTACCGCCTTGGATGGCACGCTATACGTAGATTGGTAACAACAATTCGATGAAATCCGATCCGAATTGGCTCCTAAAGGAGAGCACTTTCGTCAATAGGACTCTCCTAAGGTATAAACGCGTAATCCTCAGAGAGTCGGCGATTGGTTCTAGCCGACGACTTGGTTCAATGGGAGGCTACGCGATGGTGAGTCTATTGGTCGGGCTCGGCATTATGAGTATTGTCCTTTCGATTCTACTGCCGGTCTGGAATCAGTCGGCCAGACGTGATCGAGAGTTCGAATTGATATTTCGTGGAGAACAGTACGCTAGAGCGGTCGAACTATATCAGCGGCGTTTCGCGGGAGCCTATCCTCCGGATTTCAGCACGTTGATTGAACAAAGATTACTTCGAAGGATGTACAGAGATCCGATGACGGCTGATGGTGAGTTCCGACTTGTCTATTTGTCGCAAGTCGAGGAGTTTATTGGTGAGAGCTCAACGCGCGACGGGTTAGGGGAGTCTCAAGAGGATGAGACACGAGAACCGATTCAAGTGGGCTTAATTAATTTTGATAATCGAGAGAGGGGCGGAGTGGTAGGTGTGGTCAGTCAGAGCGTTGAAACGGCATTGAGGGTTTATAACGGCCGACAGAAATACAACGAATGGGCGTTTGTTTATGTGCCGGGTAGTAGGCGTGCAGGAGAGGGCTCGTCGTCAAGTGACCCAGTGGCGCCAGAGGGCAGAGAAACCGACCGCAGCATCTTCAGCGATCGATGATCAAGTTGATGTCGAGGGATGGCGGGTCAGTTAGTGAAGGTTAAGTTCATTCCGTGTTCCAGGTACGCGTAGCCAGATCTCGATATAGCCAAGCAGCGGATAACATTACGCAGAGCATAGAGGTCGCTACGCTAGTAAAAGAACCGAAAATTAGATTGCCGAGCCCGATGAGAAGACCGTAGACAAAAATGCAACCGGCGAACCAATTTAAACCAAGGCGGAACAGCGATTCGTCAGGTTGTTTCGGTTTGCCGTCGATAGCGGCGACGGGAGCCCAACCCGGACCCGCCGGTCGAACGCGACGGTAAAAGAGGATCAGATGCTCGAGTGGTTCTGCCGGGGTGAGCCAGGTTACACCTAACCACCACGCAGTGGTCCATGGCACGAGATATAACAGCGAGTCTGGAAAGCTGATGTCCGTGAAGGCTCTGATAAATAAGAAGCCTGCAGCTGCTGCAGTCAATGCCGTAATCTCAGAGATCGCAGTTACACGCCACCAGTACCATCGAAGGATCAATACCAGTCCTACCCCAGCGCCACACTCAAGTGCGAACTCCCAAGCCTGTCGAATGCTGTCCAGGTAGAACGTAACCACGGCACTCAGTATCATCAATACCACCGTGGTTAGGCGAGAAATCAAAACCAGCTCGGAGTCATGAGCATTGGTTCGAAAGAATCGGGTGTAGACATCGTTTGTCAAATAGGACGAGCCCCAGTTAAGTTGGGTAGACACCGTTGACATGTAGGCGGCAAAGAGGGTTCCAACCAGCAACCCTTTCCATCCTGAAGGTACATAATCTCGGATAACCATTGCATATCCGGCTTCTGCGTCAGCTAAGCCTGGATAGAGCACGAGTGATGCCAAAGCGACGATGATCCATGGCCATGGGCGGAGGCAGTAATGAGCCACGGTGAACCAAAGCATAGCGAAGAGAGAGTGTTTCTCGTTACGCGTAGAAAACATTCGTTGGGCAATGTATCCACCGCCACCCGGTTCTTGCCCGGGGTACCAATTTGCCCACCATTGGACACCCAAATACGCAATGAAAGCGGTTACTGAAAGTGAAAAATTGTCCATCGAACCACTAGGCATTCCGAAGTTCGGTAAGAAATTGAAGGTAGACGGTGGCAACTGTTCAACCAAGCCGTTGAGGCCGCCAATCTGCGGTGTCGCAAGCGCAAAATATGAGAGCCCGAGGGAGCCGATCATCGCGAATGCGAAAAGTAAAAAGTCTGTAACAACAACTCCGCGGAGCCCGGCAAGTGTGGAATAGAGTCCAGTAGCGGCGAGACCAACGAAGACGGCCGTCAGTTTGTCCCAACCCAGGGTTACCGAAAGCACTTTAGACATTGCCAGATTCACCCACCCTATGATCAGACAGTTGATGGCTAGACCGAGATAGATTGCTCTAAAACCGCGAAGAAACGCAGCCGGTCGACCGGCATATCGAAGTTCTGTGAATTCGATGTCGGTTAGAATGCCAGCTCGTCGCCATAATCTCGAGAAGAACGCTGCTGTAAGCATGCTACCGAGGCCGGCGTTCCACCAGAGCCAGTTTCCAGCTATGCCGTTCGTCGCGACGAGTCCTGTTACGACTAAAGGTGTATCAGCGGCGAACGTAGTGGCGACCATGGATGTGCCCGCGAGCCACCATGGCATATCTCGATTAGAAAGAAAGAATTCCACTATGCCGGAACTAGCTCGGCGATAGTATTTGATTCCGACTAGGATTGGCGTTGACAGAATCAACGTAAGGATCAGCCAATCGAGAAGAGTAAGTGACATTAGGCGAGGTTACCTAACACTGCGTCATGAAACTTTCGACGAACGTCAAGGATTGAATCATTAGAACGGGATGGATATACGCGATTGGTCAATAGAACGACATATAGATCTACTCTGGGATCCAGCCATAATGAAGTTCCGGTAAAGCCGGTATGCCCAATGGATCTTGGCGACATTCGTGTGCCACAGGACGATGTAGGAAGCATCGTGTCCCAACCAAGGGCGCGCGAACTGCTCGGTACTGGTGTTGGTGAAACGAATTTAGTGAAAGAGTTAACCGTTGCTAGCGGAGTATTTCCTCTCAGTTGTTGGAGTATTGTGGTTGCAAATTTACCAACCGCGGTCGCGGTTCCAAACAATCCTGCATGGCCAGCCACACCGCCAAGCGCCCACGTATTCTCATCGTGAACTTCCGCAATGAGAAGTCGACCCCGCCACGAATCGAATTCGGTAGGTGCGACGTTCTTCCTTGGTTCGATGTCGTTTCCAAAAGTTAATCCGTCCCATCCCTGTTGCTCTGCCATGCTTGAGAACTGTTTGATCAGAGGTGTGGTTGTTGCGTTCTCAAGAATAAATCCAAGAAGAATGAAGCCGAGGTCGCTATAGACTGATTTAGATCGTGGTGAGTATTCGAGTGGAAGGGAACAGATCGACTCTTCAAATTCTTCGCGGCCGGTATGATCGCGAAAGAACGGCAGATGTGCAGTGAGTCCGGAACTATGGGAGAGAAGGTCCGCAAGAGTAACCGTTTCTCGATCTTGCTTCCTCCAACGTTTTAACCAATGTCCAACGGTATCTTCGAGTCTCAGCACACCATTGTCGACGGCTTGCAAAACGAGTGAGGTAGTGGAAATTACCTTCGTTAAAGACGCTAGGTCGAAAACTGTTTGTTCGTCTGTTGGAGTTGGCTCGGAATATTGAGGCAGTTCCCCAAAGGCCTCCCGCCAAATTACGCGGTCGTGAGAGCCCACCTCTACGGAAGCGGCTGGAAAAGCGCTTCCTATTGCATTCAAGAGAATCTGTCGCGCCTCCGGAAATGTTGTCATGTTAGCGGGCACTGCCGAGCGAGGCCTTCTTTGAAAGAATCCAACCGACTGTCCAAGCAGAAACAAATGTGCTGCAGGAGCCAGCGAGGACATACCATTGCCACGAAACACTAGTGTAGAACCTGAGAGCGATCAAAACTGTAGCTCCAATGATGACGCCACTGGCTGGAGAGATGTTGTGGGTTCTAGGTAGGAGAGCTGCGACAAACAAACCAAGTAGTAACCCGCTCGTCAGTGATTGAATCCCGAGAACCTCATCGATGATTCGCCCGGAGAGACCAACAGCACTAATCGCGACGCACAGCTGCACCACGGCCCAGAATGCCGTCGAGAGTTTGGAGACGTGAAAGTAATGAGCTTCTGAGAGTCGCTCGCGTGTTGCTGGCAGATAAAAATCTCCGAGAGTGGAAGCGGCGGAGGAATTTAGCGATGAGGATAGCGTGGACATAGCGGCGGCTACTATGGCGGCGATTAGTAATCCTCTGAGTCCGCTTGGTAAATGATTAACTATAAAGGTTGGAAAGACTTGGTCGGTCTGTATTATGCCGCCGACTGTAATACCTTCAAGTTCAGCGTGCGCATAAGTCGAGTAATAGGCCGAGAGGAAAAGACCAAGACCGAGAAAGATAGTGAACTGAACGAATACCACTATTCCGCTCCAGACGAGCGCACGGCTGGCATCGCGAGCCGACCTGCTTGCCAAATACCGTTGAACGAACATCTGGTCGGCACCATGGGTGCCAGCGGTAAGGAAGATGCCACCGACGAGTCCAGACCAAAAGGTGTAGCTCCGAGTTAAATCGATACTAAAATCGAAAACCTTAAGCTTTCCGCCGGACCCTAGTAGAGTCAGTGTTTCAGAGAATCCCCCTGGTACTTTTGACAGTAAGATAATGCCAGCAATAATGGCTCCGGACATATAAATCGCGAACTGAATCACATCAGACCAGATGACGGCTTTCATGCCACCTAGCAGCGTGTAGGTTAATGTTGCTGCACTTATAAGGCCGACTGTGAGCACTAACAACGCATGCGATGGTTGTGCCAACGGTAGTAGCGTTTGAGCGAAGAGTGTCGCCTCTGGCAGGGTTGCTAGAGCTGTTGCTAGGACAAGTCCTGTGGCAAATAGGCGAAAGCCGTCCGAGAGTGAACGCGTGATCAGAAAGAGTGAGGATGTGAGGCGGCCAACTCGAATTCCGAATCTCTTAGCAATTGGTTGATACGCGGTTAGAATCTCGCCCGTAAAGAGGCGTGGCAACAGGAATGTCGAGATAATGAGCCGGCCAGCGACATATCCTAGAGCGAGTTGTAAGAAGGTTAGGTTGCCGCCAAAAGCATATCCGGGAACGCTGACCAGCGTAACAGTACTGGTTTCGGTTGCGACTAGTGAACCAAGAACGGCCCACCATGGGACATTTTGTTCTGTAAGAAAGTAGGTTCTAAGAGATAGCCTGGTGCTTGTAAAAGAAGCTCCCAGAAAGAGGACCGCTGCCAAATATATGAAGAGTACGAAAAAATCTAAGGAGGTCATTTCCCTTTACGGGTTATCAAGCTTCGTTGAAGATCCTCTCCGACGGCTGAGCGCACGGAGTTTCCGAATCTCTTGAGTTGAGAGGCGGATCCGGAATAGGTTCTTCCAGTTTTTTGCATTACGATCGCGATTTTGACGTTCCAACGAGCTCGCCGAAGTAAAGCGGCGGCCTCCTCATGGCTTAATCCCGTGACCATCGTAACGATACGGCAAGCTCGGTCGCGCGATTTCTCTGATCCTGTTTTAATGTCGACCATGAGGTTGCCGTAGGTTTTTCCAATCTTCACCATGGAGACCGTGGTCAACATGTTTAGAACCAGCTTGGTTGCTGTTCCAGCTTTCAATCTTGTGGAACCAGCTATTACTTCTGGTCCCACCGCTGGTGCGATTAACACATCAACGAATGTCTGGAGCTCTGTGCCTGGCCAGCACGTAATGAAGATAATCGTGACGCCGTTTTGTCTCGCCTTTGACAGAGCTCCACGGACGAACTGTGTCATGCCACTTGCCGATATTCCGATAAGAATGTCTTTACGTTTGGGCTTCAGTTGTCTGATCGCTCGGGCACCTTCTTTGAAGTTGTCCTCACTACCTTCCTTGTCATGAAAGAATCCTGATCTACCTCCTGGCATGACTGCCCGAACTAGGTTCGGTGGAGTGCTGAAGGTGGCGATCATTTCTGCGGCTTCTAGGACTCCCAACCGGCCGCTTGTTCCGGCCCCCACTAGAAAGATACGCCCTGACTTTTGGAGTTTTGATGCTATTAATTCCGCCGCCGTTTCTATTCGACTTCGCTCCTTTGAGACCGCATTGATCACCTTCCGATCCTCCGTGACCATTAGATTGAGAAGCTCTTTTGTTGATGCAGTATCCATTGCGAGGCTAGCAGGATGAATCGCCTCGGTCGGGAGGTCTTTCCATTTCGAGGAAGTAGGCATAATTGACGTTATTGTCTAACGATGCATGAGGAGCGGGTCAAGGGCGAAGTTTGACTTGGTCATTGTGTCCGCTGTATAAGTAGTGTTTGTTTGTTGATCAGACAATGTCGATGTATACGGTCAGAATAACACTCAGTCATCTCGTTTACTTGCCCTCAACAGGGAAGATAACCGGTCCCACGGGACCGGGAACATACGGATGATGTAGCCAATTGTACGGAAGTTCTTAAAGGGGCCATCATCCAAACAGGGATATGGCCCCTTTTTTAAATTATGGCCGAGATTAAATGGAGGTTTTTAGGTCTGTGGTAGATCCAAGGGCACTTCGGGTTGCCGTCGTGGGTTTCGGGACTGTCGGGCAATCGGTCGTCCGAGCTGTTGCTGATGACCATCCGTCTTTACGAGTTACCCATATCTGCAATCGGGATGTCGATCGAAAGAGAACAGAGGGCGAGTGGGTGGCGGCTGATGTGGTCTGGACGGATGATATCGACGTTGTTTTGACCTCTGACGTGGATGTAGTGGTTGAGTTGATTGGAGGAGTGACGGACGCGACTGAATGGATTAGTCGATCCCTCGAGGCTGGAAAGGATGTGGTTACCGCGAACAAACAACTTCTGGCGCATCATGGGAGTGAATTACGCCGGATCGCAAAAGAGAATGATAGGTCTCTCTTCTTCGAGGCGTCCGTGGCAGGCGGAATTCCGATTATTCACGGTGTGCAACAGGGCTTGGCGGGAGACAAACTATTCCGCCTTCGAGGCATTTTGAATGGTACGTGTAATTACATCTTGACACGCATGGAGGCTGAGTCGGTGTCGTTTGCCGAGGTATTGTCTGACGCCCAAAAATTAGGTTTTGCAGAAGCGGACCCGACCGAGGACGTAGATGGATTCGACGCCCAGGCCAAAATTGCAATCTTGTCCTCAGTCGCGTTCGGTTATGAGCTTGATGTTCAACAGATTTCCGTCGGCACAATTCGAGCAATAGAAGCTATTGATTTCGTCTATTCAGGGCGAATGCAGCACACGATTCGACAGGTAGCGGAAGTAGAGATCGTCGATGAGAAAGAGCCTTCGGTGTGTGCTTCGGTTCGACCAATGCTGGTGCCATTGTCTTCGGCGTTGGCGAGGGTTGAAGGTAGCCGCAATGTTGTGGGCGTCGAGGGTAGATTCGGGAAGGAGACTGTCTTCTCAGGCTTTGGCGCGGGTGGAGGTCCGACAGCGGTTGCTGTAGTTTCAGACCTCGAGTCGATTGCAGCCTACGGAAGCAATCGTCGAGCGCAGGGACGAAACATAGTTACAGCCACAGTTACGGAGCAATTGTTCGCTCCGTATTACGTCAGATTTGTTGTTTCTGATCGTCCAGGGATTATTGAGGCTCTGGCAGGAACATTTTCGAAATTCGGTATAAATATTGATTCGGTTTTACAAGAGCCTGGTTATTCGAAGGCGGAATTGCCATTTGTTGTAACGCTTGAAGCGTGCCAGTCAAGCATTGTCGAACTGGCTTTACAGGAGTGTGCTCTTATGGACTTTAATGTCCGCCCGCCGCTATCGATGCCAATGTTGGAGACTGGAGACCGGAAGGAATGAGCTATTTCACAGGCTTACAGTGCTCTATGTGTGGGACGAGTTTTCCTGCTGAGTCACTATACGTATGCGATCAGTGTCTCGGTCCTCTCGAGGCCACCTATGACGAAGAGAGAATTCGTAGTTACGTAAATCGAGAATTGATCGAGTCGCGACCAAAGAATTTATGGCGATATCGAGAGTTTCTTCCAATAGATGGTGAACCTAGAACCGGCCTTCATTCAGGGTACACACCGTTGGTTCGTGCGACCCGTCTTGCCGCTGAATTAGGTGTATCCGAGTTGTATATAAAGGACGACTCTATTAATCATCCTACACTATCGTACAAGGACCGAGTTGTTAGTGTCGCCGCAACCCGTGCTCTAGAGCTCGACATGGGAATATTTGCTTGTGCTTCTACGGGCAATCTCGGCAACAGTGTCGCGGCGCATGCTGCGCGGCTCGGCCTTCCGTGTTACGTCTTTATCCCACAGAGCTTGGAGCGAGGCAAGGTCTTGGGTTCGGCGGTTTCGGCGCCACACGTGGTGTCCGTTGACGGGACATACGACGACATAAACCGTTTGTGTACTCAAGTGGGAGATAGCTATGGGTGGGGCTTTGCCAACATCAATTTACGAAGTTACTATGCAGAAGGAGCGAAGACATACGGTTTTGAGATTGTGGAACAGTGTGGATGGCGTTTCCCGCAACACGTGGTCGTGCCCGTAGCAGGAGGGACATTATTGCCTCGAATTGGCCGAGGTTTCCGTGAATTCTTGGACATAGGATTAGTAGAAGGAGAGCTTCCGAAAATTCATGCAGCACAAGCCGCTGGCTGTGCACCCGTGGTCAAGGCGCTGGAAGAAGGCCTTGATTTTCCTGAACCTGTTAAGCCGAACACAATCGCGAAGTCGATTGCCATCGGCAATCCTGCAGATGGGCATCAAGTCGTAAGAACCGTGCGTGAAACCGGTGGTTCTGGCGCTACGGCCACCGATGACGAAATCGTTGAAGCAATAACGCTGCTAGCGCGGACGGAGGGGATTTTCACTGAACCTGCAGGAGGCACAACGCTTGCCTCTACTATCTCGCTGATAAAAGAGGGCGTGATTCCAAAGACGGAGTCAATTGTTGTTTGCATTACGGGGAATGGTTATAAGACTTCAGATGTGATTGCGGAATCAATTGAGCGACCAACAGAGTTGGGACGATCGTTAAATGAGTTTAAAGATTTTTTTGCGGAGTGTAACGAAAAATATCAGAGCGTCGTTTGAGATGGATGAATCAAGAGACTACACGGAGATTGTCGAAGCAGAGGGACACCTTGTCGACTCCCAATTGCTTAACGCAATTTTTGACAAGGTGATTGAGAGATCTGGAAGATTCGAAGTTCTCGAGTTTAGTCTTGGTCGAACAAATGATGAGTTTTCTAAACTCACGATGAAGGTTGGGACGTCGGATGAGGTGTTGCTCCAGCAGTTGTTGGAGGACCTCATGCGATTAGGTTGCCATTCAGCCCCGCTGCGTAATGCTAGATTGATCGCTGCTGAAGCAGACGGAGTGGTCTCCGAAGGGTTTTATTCGACTACGAATCATCACACGGATATTCGCTTGGAGGGGCAATGGTTGGCAGTAGGTAAACAGCGGATGGATGGCGTGATTGTTGTCAAGGATCGTATTGCAGCATGTAAGAAACTTCGAGATGTTCAGAGAGGTGATCTTGTCGTGACTGGGGTTGATGGCATACGAGTGTCTCCAGAGTTTACAGAACGCGATCGACTCGGTTTCGCGTTTATGACGAATGATGTATCGACCGAACGACGGGTTGAAGTGAGTGCGGCCAAGGTCGTAGCGATGATGCGTGATGTTAAGGCGACTGGAGGACGTATAGCGTTCGTGGCAGGGCCCGTAGTGGTGCATAGTGGTGGCGTCGAGTACTTCTGTAATCTGTTGCGCCAAGGTTATGTCGACCTTCTATTGGCAGGGAACGCTCTTGCGGTTCATGACATAGAGCACTCTTTGTTCGGCACATCATTGGGTATAGACCTCGACGCAGGCGTCTCGGTTGACGAAGGACATCAGAACCATATGCGGGCGATCAACGTGATTCGCAGGGCAGGGGGGTGTCGAGAGGCTGTGGCCTCAGGGGTACTAAAATCAGGGATTATGTACGAGGCTATTACTCACGACGTGGAATACGTTCTGGCAGGGAGCATACGAGATGACGGTCCATTACCCGACACAATGATGAATTTGATTGAAGCCCAAGATCGGTATGCAGAAACCTTGGACGGAGTCAGTATGGTGATCATGTTGTCGACGATGCTTCACAGTATAGGTGTTGGTAACATGTTGCCGTCGCACGTCAGGGTTGTCTGCGTGGACATCAATCCATCGGTAGTAACGAAATTAGGCGATCGGGGTTCATCGCAGACGGTTGGGATAGTGACAGACGTTGGACTGTTTCTACATCAACTTTCGACTCAACTTTCCAAAGACGGTTTTAGTAAAGAAGATTAAGAATGGTGTTGGCAGAACAACCGACTACAACGCCAGTTGTGGTTCAGAAATACGGTGGCACCTCGGTTGGAACTACGTCAAAGATATGCGCGATCGCCGATAGGATTGCCTCTTCGCTGAACGATTCGTCGCGCTTAGTAGTTGTCTTGTCGGCGATGGGCAAGACTACGGATGATTTGGTCGCATTAGCGAATGAGGTGACCCAAAATCCGCAAGGAAGAGAGATGGATCTGTTGCTCTCGTCAGGAGAGCAAGTGTCGGTGTCACTCTTAGGCCTCGCATTGCAGGGCCGTGGTATTCAAGCGATTTCGTTAACTGCTTCACAGTGCGGCATTCGGACAGATAGCGCCTTTAATATAGCGAGAATTGAATCGATAGAAACCGGCCGCATTGTCCAAGAGATGGCGGCTGGCAGAGTTGTCATTGTGACAGGATTTCAAGGACTGAGCCGCGAACAAGAAGTAACCACCCTTGGACGTGGTGGTAGTGATATCACAGGTGCAGCCCTCGCGGTAGCATTAGGCGCCAAGGTGTGCGAGATCTACACTGACGTAACGGGTGTGTTTTCTGCCGATCCGAGTGTTGTTCCGAACGCAAAGATGTGGAACGAAATTAGCTACGAAGAAGCTATTGAGATGGCTTCAAGCGGGGCCAAGGTGTTACACCCGCGAGCGGCAGAGGTTTGTATGGGATATAACGTACCGATTCATGTCCGCTCGAGTTTTGCAAACGGAGACGGAACCTGGATTCGAGGAGTTAGTGAAATGGTGATGGAGCAACCAGCGGTCGTCGGCGTGAGTAGTGACAAGAAGGTTGCAAAGGTGACCTTACTTAATGTTCCTGATCGTCCAGGTTTGGCTGCTGAAGTATTCGAAGATTTGGCAAGCAAGGATATTAGTGTTCGGCTGATCATTCAAAGTGCGAGTTCCGAGGGGCTTGGGCGAATCACCTTTGTATTGGATGAATTGTACGTGTCAAAAGCTAAAGTGTTAGGAGAGAAATGGAAGTCAACTGGACTTTGCGGCGACGCGATTATAGAAGGCGATGTGGCCAAACTTTCAATTATAGGTTCTAGGTTAGCGTCTACACCCGGATTGGCGGCTCGAATGTTTTCCGTCCTGGCTAGTCGAGGTGTGAACATAGATTGCATTAGCTCATCAGAAATGAAGATTGCTTGCGTGATTGCCGAGGACAGACTGGACGAGGCGGTTAGAGCGGTTCATGATGAATTTTTTTCAGAGACGAAGAGTCCGTCGACGGTGGCATAAGTTATGAATAACTCTACGATTGATGTCGGCGTGCTCGGCGCAACCGGGGCTGTGGGGCAGGAGTTTATCGCACAGTTATCGAACCATCCATGGTTTCGCTTGACTTGGATAGCAGCGAGTGAGCGGTCAGCAGGTCGTCGTTATGACGAAGCAACAACCTGGCGATTGCCCGTTCCATGTCCAAATTCGGTGGCGAAGATGGAAGTGAACTCTGTTATACCTGACCGGGCACCCGAACTCGTCTTTTCAGGACTTGATTCGAGTGTTGCCGGAGAAGTCGAGGAAAACTTCGCGAAGGCCGGGCACCTGATCGTTAGCAATGCCAAGAACCATCGAATGGCCGAAGACGTGCCCCTCATGATTCCAGAGGTTAATTCTGATCATCTTGGCCTCTTGGAGAGACAGTCCTCCGTTCGATCTTGGCCAGGACGGATTGTAACGAACCCGAACTGTTCGACGATTATGTTGGCCATGGCACTTGCTCCGCTGCGTCCATTCGGTTTGCAAGCGGTTAATGTGACTACGCTGCAGGCCGTGTCTGGCGCTGGGTATCCTGGTGTCGCATCGTTAGATATATTGGGAAACGTGATTCCGTATATCGACGGCGAAGAAGAGAAGATGGAAACAGAGACCAGAAAGATTCTGGGCACGTTTAGAGACGGACGTGTCGAGAATTGCCCAGTCGTGGTTAGTGCTCACACTACACGGGTTCCTGTGGTTAACGGACATACGGAGATGTTGTCCGTCGGGTTTAAGACCAACCCATCCGAGGGCGAAATAATTCAAGCTTTTCAAGAGTTCGCCGGTCGGCCGCAATATGAGCAGCTTCCGACAGCTCCGTTGCAACCGCTTGAATATTTGAGTGCCTTTGACCGACCTCAGCCCATTCTTGATGTGGATAGAGGGGCGGGGATGACCGTCACCGTCGGAAGATTGCGTCGATGTCGGCTACTTGATTATAAGTTAGTGGTGTTGGGTCACAACACAGTTCGTGGCGCGGCTGGTGCTGCCATCTTAAACGCCGAATTGATGCATAAGGACGGCTTGATTACTCGAAGCGGTTCTGTTTAGGGTGCGAGCTTATCTGTGCGCCTATCTGGAGTCTGTTACCTAATTTGCAGGCAACGAACCAGTCACGTAGTCGATCGCAAATCGAATCGGAGCGGTTCCGGCGCCAATCAGCGTGGGTTTAGACCTCCGCTCGGGGGCAGGTTCCAGCAATGTTGTCACTTCGATTCGACTACCGGCTGGGAGACTCACAGGAGCATCGAACCAGAAACGTGTCGTCCAGCCTTCATCGGGTTCTCGAAGCCATAACATCGGAATACGGTCACCGGTTGGCGTAATGGCCTCGACCTGTAGTTCAGATGACTCAATATCAACTTCTGGCAACAATGCTAAAGCGGTAATGTCATCGGCAATCTCGTGTGAAAAACTTGTCTCAAGTCCGCTGACAGAATCAGGTGAGGTTACAAGCAGTGATTCGATGGGTTGCGTAGCATTATCTGAAAGATAGAGACCAATCTGGCTCTGGTCCGAGAAGTCCATACCTTCCGTTATCCAGGTCTTCTTATAGTGAATTCGCACAACGATGTCTGCTCCATCTGGGAGGTGATAGCCAGCCGTTTCGTTGATAACCGAAGACTGTCCAGGTGTCCAGACGGCGACAGGGGGTGCAAGAGGAAAGTTGTGATCTGGCTCTTCTGAAAAACCAGGAGCTTCGTCTGCGTCAGCTAATGCCCGAGCGGCTCCTGTTGAGTCAATGAAGACCGCGGCTCCACGTACGATGGCGCGTGCCCCGGGTCTTATCTCGGCACCAAGAATTGATCTTGATTCGCCGATATCAGTTGAGAGCACAAAATATCGAACCAATTCGCTTGTCGCGGCATCGACGGAGAACGGTCGAGGTATTTGCAGCACAAGAGTTGGTTCGCCAAAGCTCCATTCTGGATCCTGAGCCGTCGCATCTGGCGTTTGGTCGCGAGGTCCTTCGGGATACCCTCCTGCCGACCATTCAAGAATCATGTTCATCTCAGTAGCAGTTAGAGCGTGACCATTACGAAAATCGCCGAAACCGTCTTCAGCCTGCCAGGGAGGCATGCGGAGTCCCAGGATTTCCTCTCGAATCGACTGAGTCCATGGGAAAGCTGACCGATAGTCGACGAGCGACATCGGCGCAACCCCTCCTTCTATATGACAACTGCCGCAGCGTTCTTTGAAAACCGGATACAGGTGTTGGTTGAAATTCCAGCGCGAGGCTATCGGCGTGTGGCCGCTGGGGATTGATGCCATGAAAAGCATAAACATCAACATCGCCATACTCGAGAGCCAGATTCGTTTTCGCATTCCGTTACCCCTAAGTGATCGTAACCCCTGAGTTAGTTCGTCAGCGTGCGGTTCACGGGCCAGAATTAAAAGCTTCCGTAATCTGATTCACTGCGTTCGCAAATACATCGTATGCACCGCTGACTTGCTGTTTGTTTCCGAGATCTCCGTACCAATCAAGCAAGTAGGCAGCGCGCACCAAATGTCGTACGCCAATCAGCAGACTATTGCGCTGTCGTATTGGTAGATTTTGAACTTCGGGACGAGTTTCCAAAATCAATGCAAGTTCTTTTCCTTGTAGGGCGGGTATGAACAATTCAGTAAATCTACCATTTGCGACAAGTTCTTGCAGTTGCTGCGATCGTAGTACCACCTGGTCGACTAACTCGCTAGTCATTTCTGGAATGTCCGGTTGGATTCTTGTTGCCATTGGAACCGAAGAATCAGGGGCATCGGCGAGCAGTACCATCGATGGAGCGTCCGCATCGGCTGAATAATCTGAGAAGATAAAATCAAAACGCTCCTCAGGAAATTCCTCACCGCCCACGCCAAAGGTAACCTTTGCGATAATTTCAGCAGGAATCGACATATTTTCAGAAACGGCTTCAAGAAATTGACCTCTGGGCTCTGGGATGAGCTCTACGGCGACAACTTCAATAAACTCGTCCGTCGCCGAGTCGTATTCCTCCTCGAGCACTATTCGTCCGCTCCAAGCGCTCACGTCGACCGCTTCACGATAGTTATCCGTAGCATAGAGTCGAAAAATTCCCTCTTCGGGGTATGCACCCTCGATATGGTGAAAGCTGTCTGGGGCCATAAAAACGGTTCCACCATGACGGGGAGTGTGGTCCATGTGTGCGCCAGGAGCAGCGTCCACCACACCACAAGTCAACATAAAAGCACCGTAGTAAGGATTTCTGACGGGACCATCCGCTTGAACCCAATTGGATCCACCGTCATACATCGGGCAATACGCGCGAGCGTAACCTAACGGCAAGTCCTGTTTCGCCAAATATTCAGACAACGGTTTGAAACGCGCCCGCATGGTTTCAATGTCCGTGGCGTTAGAAGCAGAACGTACGAGAGGGGCAGTGGTGGCGTCGGCAATATTCAATAAGGAGTCCAGAGCCGATTTGGCCTCAGGGAAATCGTCGCCGGCTAACGCTTCCTGAGCTTCGACGTATTGAGCTAATTGAGTTCCGAAGTCAGTCGGTGTCGAATTGCGATCAAAAGCACCAGGTGTCGTGTTTGGATTCTGCCTGGTCGAACAGGCAGAGAGACCAAGAAGGGAAACGGCGGTGAGCACCGTAACGAAGTGTCGAAGATGGAACATGGTCTTTCCGTCCTTGTGCGTCTGCAGTAAACCGTCCGAAACAACGCTAACTGTTAAAAAAATTATACAACTGCAAATTCCGCCGGTGCAATCAGTACTAGATGTTGGGGAGTGTGATATATCGTAGGAACGATGTGCTGTTCCAATATTGATTTAATAGAGCGGTATCTGGATGCGGAGAGATTGTCGTTGTCTCGGAATACCGTGGATAGTTACCATAGAGACCTAGTTTCACTGGTCAAGTTTGCCAAAAGTAGGCCGGTTGCTACGTTCACACGCTCTGAAATCAATGATTTTGTCGGCCATCTGTCCCAGAGAGGTCTGTCACCCCGGTCGATTGCTAGGACGTTATCCTGCCTGAGAGGATTCTTTGGCTTCTTGGTTGACGATCACTGTCCACGTTGTCAGCAATGTGCAGAACTGACCCAGAATCCGGCCGCGGCGGTTGCGGAGCCGCGGATCCGGAAACGATTGCCAAAGGATCTTTCTTTTGACGATGTCGAGAAACTTCTCAATCAACCGGATACGCGGTCTCCTTTTGGATTAAGAGACCGTGCATTAATTGAACTTCTCTACGCCACCGGCATGAGGGTGTCAGAGCTTGTAGCAGTCAAGTTAAGTGATTTTAATTTGAGAAAGGGACAGGTTACGTGCATCGGAAAAGGGAATAAGGAACGCCTAATTCCCGTTGGCCGAGAGGCGTGTAAATGGCTTACTCGGTATCAGAATGAAGCTCGTCCCAATCTTAAATCTTCTGGTTCTAATTGGCTATTTGTCAACGCTCGCGGCGGTAAACTTAGTCGCGTAGGTTTTTGGAAACTACTCAAGAAGTATGCGCGGTCGGCGGGATTGTCGCCGAATGTCAGTCCGCACGTCTTGCGCCATTCCTTTGCGACCCATCTACTAGAGAATGATGCGGATCTTCGTGTTATTCAGACGCTACTAGGCCATGAGAGTCTTTCGACGACCCAGATCTATACACATGTACACAACAGTCGACTTCAACAGGAGTACGAGAAGAGATTTCCGAGAGACTAGCAGGAGCTTCGCTGAAACGGCGTCGGATTGACCGCTTACTTGTCCCTCTGCTACCGTTAGCCGGTTCTGGTCATGAAATTATCGAAAAAATATTGTCGTAGTCTTAGATTGACGTGGTCACTTTAAGATTTGTTGTTTATCTAAAGGAGTTTGGTTGGTATGCGTCGCACAGGCCGTTATTTATTTACGTCTGAATCAGTCACTGAAGGCCACCCCGACAAGATAGCCGACCAAGTGTCGGATGCAGTTCTCGATGCCGTCCTGCGCGAGGATCCCATGGGAAGGGTGGCGTGTGAATCCCTTTTAACCACTGGACTGATCGTCCTAGCTGGTGAAATTACGTCAACGGGTGGACTGGAATTTTCAGAGGTGGCTCGGGAAGCGGTACGCGAGGTTGGTTACACTCGGGCCAAATATGGTTTTGATGCTGACACCTGTGCGGTTTTGTCGGCCTTACACGGACAGTCTCCAGATATTGCTATGGGTGTGGACCCGGGTGGAGCTGGCGACCAAGGGTTGATGTTTGGCTATGCCTGTTCCGAGACAGAGGAACTAATGCCGCTGCCGATTATGATGGCTCACCGGCTTGTAAGAGGTCTCTCTGATGCTCGGCGATCAGGAGACCTTGATTATCTTCGACCAGACGGCAAGTCACAGGTAACGGTCGAATACGATGGCAATAAGCCGATTCGCATAGATGCGGTGGTAGTTTCATCGCAACATAGCGAGAGCGTGTCTACCGAACAGATTCGAGAGGATATATCAAAGCAAATCATACGAACGATAGTTCCAGCTGAATTGATAGACGACAACACAAAGATTTTTGTGAATCCGACTGGTCGATTTGTTACGGGAGGCCCACACGGTGACGCCGGTGTGACAGGACGAAAGATTATCGTCGACACATATGGTGGAATGGCGCCTCACGGAGGAGGAGCTTTTTCTGGAAAAGATCCGACGAAAGTTGATCGTTCTGCCTCATACATGGCCCGGTATATCGCCAAGAATTGTGTGGCTGGCGACCTAGCCGAGCGTGTTCAGGTACAGTTGGCGTATGCCATTGGTGTGGCTGATCCGGTTTCAGTGTTGGTTGAAACATTTGGAACCGCAAGGATTGAAGAAAATCGTATTTCTGACTTAGTTCGGGAGCACTTCGACCTTACGCCAAAAGGAATTATCGATTCACTTGATCTTCGACGACCAATTTATCGGAGAACCGCCGCGTTTGGTCATTTCGGGAGAACAGAACCTGAGTTCTCTTGGGAGAATACCGACAAAGCCGATGGACTCCGGACCGCTGCTGGATTGTAGCAAGTTAGAATCGAGAGACAGCTAATGGGTGGTGCCCCGGCTAGGCGCAGGCGGGTCTTTACGGCCATCGTGACCGTACTGACGATACTGGGCGCGTGGCTGTGGCTGGTACTTCCTAACCCTTCCCGAGAGATTCAGATGTCGATGGGGGAGATGGCGCCGAACTTTCCTGTGACTGTTGCTGGTGCTTTTCACGTTCATACAAATAGATCAGACGGCGGTTCCTCTCCAAATGAAATCGCGCGGGCAGCAAACGAAGCAGGACTCCAGTTTGTTGTCTTTACCGACCACGGCAACGGAACGCGTGTTCCGGACCCTCCACAATATCGTTCGGGAGTGCTGACATTCGATGCTGTCGAAATTAGCACAAATGGCGGTCATTACATCGCTGTTGAGCTCCCCGCAACACCATATCCGTTAGGTGGAGAAGCGTATAGCGTCGTTGAAGATGTTCGCCGTTTCGGAGGGTTTGGTGTTATCGCTCACCCAGGTTCGCCAAGAGAAAGTCTGGCCTGGATTGACCCAAGTCTTCCAGTTGACGGCATGGAATGGCTTAATGCTGATAGTGAGTGGCGAGATGAGTCAACGTTTCGCCTGCTCGGAGCAGGTTTGAGTTATTTCTTTCGTCGAAGTGAAACTCTCGCAACTCTTTTGGACCGACCAACGCAGAGTCTTCAGATTTGGGACGAAGCCTCGCAGAAGCGTCAGATTGTGGGTTTGGCAGGGCACGATGCGCATGGTCCAGTAACAGTTGGAGTTGCCGAGGAGGGAAGTGTCTCCCTAGGGCTCGGTTTTCCTGGATACAAGGAATTATTCGAAACCTTCTCGCTAAATCTTCAACTCGCCGACGAACTGGTTGGTCAGGCTGATGTTGACGCACGGCTGGTTTTAAATGCACTCCGAGCTGGACGAGTATTTACGGTAGTCGATGCGGTTGCGTCTGGCGCGTCATTTGATTTCGTCGCTCTCGGAAAGAACCAGCGTTATTCTATGGGCGAAACTGTACCGCTGAATGATGTAGAGGAATTGCTGGTTTCGGTGAGTCCTACACCAGGAAGTGAGATTGTCCTTATACAGAATGGGAGAGCGATTCATAGAACAGAGGATTCCAGCCTCCGTTACCGGATCTCTGAACCAGCCGTGTATCGAGTAGAGGTCCTTGTTAAGGATTCGGGTGCTGACGGAGCAGTGCCATGGATTGTTGGGAACACTGTTCGGATTGGTTTCTCCGACAACTTCCTGAACAGCCAACCTCCCTTTCCGGCCGAAGTGATGGAATTAATGCCTGATTTCAGAGCAGAAGAAGAGATATGGACTGCGGAGGCAGACGAGGACAGTATCGCTGACGTTATTGCGGATTCCAACGAACTTGTATTTCGGTATCAACTGTCCGGATTGGAAGACGCTAATTCGTATGCTGCTGCGGTACGATCACTTGATGGAGTTGATCCCCAGGGATTAAACGCTGTGTCGTTGATTGCTAGTGCAGATCGACCAGTTCGTGTTTCTGTTCAGCTACGTGACGGAAGAGGCGCTGAAGATGTTAGGTGGAGGGCGTCATTCTATGCTGACCAGGAACCGCACAGTGTAACAATACCTTTTAGCCGCTTCACATCCACGATTCCGATGGAAACAGAAACTCTACGAATCGAAGAAATGGATACATTTCTCATTGTGGCCGACCTGGTTAATGCTTCGCCAGGAACGGACGGGGAATTAAGGCTTGAAGATGTTCAGCTCGAGAGGCGGTAAGCAATTTTGCTGACTAGGTTCTAACTGTAAGCAGTAGATAGGCTGCGGAGGCACCGAAGAGTAAGTTTGGCGCCCACGCTGACAAGACGGGGCCAAGCATGCCAGCGCTTCCGATTGCACCGAAAACGCTCATGACAACCCAGTAAGTACACGCCAGGGAAATTCCGACTCCGACGCCATACAACGCACCCCTCGGTCCCATGGTTACTGCGAACGGAATCGCAATCAAAGTTAACACTAAGGTCACAAAGGGAAACGAGATCTTACGGTGAAGTTCGACGACTAGCTGACGAACGTCAAATCCACCAGCACTCAATTCTTCTACATAGTTATCTAATTCTCGTACATTCATCAATTCTGCGTCCGGTGGTTCTGATTTGAAATAACTTGGAGGCTCAAGAAATGTAAGTTTCCGGACACTGTCTGAGGCAAGGGCACTGTCATTCGGGCTAGCCGATGTAAAGTCCCGCACCCAAATGTTTTCTCCTGTCCAGTTCGCTTCTTCTCTAGAAAAGTTTGCCCTTTCCACAAAGGTCCGTCGCGCAAGCTCCCAGGGCCGTCCGTCAAACTGGTAAACGGAAAGATTTTCAAACTCATCGCGGCTGGGTCGAAAGGAGACGTAGTTATAGATAGAGTTTTCGTTTCCGGCTATCCAGCGGTTATTAAAAACATCAGCTACGATGGATACGCCGTTTCGAATTTCGTCGTTAATCGTTTCCGCTCGACGATTTGATTCAGCCAAGATGCTTTCGCTCATTCCGAAGAGGACGCTGCTCCATAGTAAGCTAACAAGAAGAATAGGAAGTGCCGCCCTATATAGACTAATTCCACAAGCCTTCATGACAGTGAGCTCGCTATTCTTAGTTAGAAGTCCAATCGTTACGAGTGTGGCGACAAGTCCTGCAATAGGTAGTACGTAATAGGAAAATTGAGGAGTGGCGTACCAGAAGAACTCGGCCAGTCGTGAGGTCGTGGTCTCCCCCTTAAAGAGCTTGTCCGACAAATCTATAAAAGTAGAGATATAGAAGATTCCGAGCAGTCCCACAAAGGAGATTCCAGCTATGGAAAAATAGGTTCGTGTGACATACCAGTCGAGAATATTGAATCGAAGCGGTCCGAATTGAGGTGCAGCCGACGAAGAGATCGATGCCCAGGGAGTTAAAGGGCGTAGAACCGACCATGGCACAAGCAGGATTCCGCCGCTGAGTAACAGCAACCCCGCGGCCCACGGCAAATGCCGCTCGACGCCCCATTGCCAAGCCCAGCCGGTACGACTCTCCCCAAACTCCGCACTATCAGCCAAGGTAAATGTCTGACGGTCGATATGGTGGGTATCCTCAACCGCCGTATGTTCAACTAACGCCTGGATATTTGAGCGGGCGTCGTCCAGTAGGTCGTAACGGAACGTGCGGTCTTCTCGGCGTTCCCCGCGAAGGAACAATTGTGCCTCCAGCTGAAGCCGTTCGGCGTCAGTCACACTCGCGGCCCATCGCACGTTAATGCTTCTAGACTGGTCACCGTCGAGTGCGACACTGGCCACGCCTATGAGCGAACCTGTCACCAGCACACCCACGGCTGTGCCTAATCGCCAATTGAAGCGACCGGTTTTATTGACCGTCGCCGTGGTTCTTCTGGAAATTTGATGAATAGGAAATGTGAAACGACGTTCTACGGAGCGAGATCTCAAAACAACAAGGTTCAAACCGAACAAACCGAGAATTATATTTGGTAGCCACATAGCTAAGTGAGGTGAGACGATGCCCCCTTTAGCCATGGCTTCGGCGCCATACATAATTACGTAATATCCGAAGATAACGGCAGTGCCGAGCGAAAAGCTTGCAAGCTTTCCGTCCTTGCGACTTGTAACGCCCAAGCCGAGCGCTATTAAAGCGAAGACAAGGGAAGCTATAGGGATAGAGAACTTTCTATGAATCTCCATAACAGGACGATGTGGAGATAGGTTGGCGGCGGAGAGAGTGGCCGCTTCTGCTTGAAGCTCTCCGATCGACAGCTCGCGGTAACCACGCTGAGGACCGGTAGTGGGGAAGATAGTATCGGCGTTGATCGCGATTACGGCCTCGTCGAAATTGTGAACTTCGTAGGTCTCCGGTTCTAATGGATCCACCTGGTGACCAGAACCACCGGTGAGGATGATATCCACCTGACGAGCTTCCCGATTAAGAACCACCCGACCCTGTTCCGCAATATAGATGTCAGGTTGGTCGGAAGTCCTGCTGTCAGCTAAGAAGACATCTGACCAACCGCCACCATCTGGAGGAACCTCGCGAACGTAGAGCATAACGCCGGGAAAGTATTCATCGAAGACGCGCGCTTTAACCTCACCCTCTGCTCGGGTCGCTACTGCGCGGAAGGTGATTTCACGAAAGGCCTGATTGGCGTCGGGAAGTGCCACTATAAGAACGTAGGATGTGACTATGGCCGCGGCGCTGGCAGAGATAAACAGCGGTCGAAATATCCTAGCTAAGCTGACTCCACAGGCTTGAAGGGCTACGGTTTCTCGGTCAGTTGAGAGGCGGCCTAGTCCTATAAGTATGCCCATAAGAAGCGCCATGGGAATGGTGATTCCCAGGGACTGCGGAATCAGGGTTGCCATGAGTTTGAAGACAGTAACTGTGTCGACCCCCTTTACGATGAGTTCCTCCGCGACCTCCATGATTGGTGGAATCATAAGGAGGAAGGTGAAGAGTAAGAGCGCAATAATAAATGGGGGGATTATCTCGCGAAGAATGTGTCGGTCGATGGTGCGAAACATAGGCTCTGAGCGCTCCCGAACGATTTCAATCTAATTTTACCGCGAAGAACGGTCGATCTGGGGGCGGTGAGTAAGAAAAAGGACCGAAGGCGTTGAGTTGCCCTTGGCGCGTCTGCTTGAGCAGGTTTAACTGGAGTCTGATAACATATATTATGTTAACTAATCTTATTCTTGACCTCTGAGATTCGCTAATACTTCCTCAAGAGTGCGGATAATCTCACTCTTCTCTACGTTCGCCTTCCGGAAATTCAGTTGAAGCCGAAAGTTCTTCTCTGGGCCATGATATTTGTAGACATAGGGTCTCGCCTTCAATCCTTTCCGCTTGCTAGTCGACTGCCTCAATTCGGCCCTCGTCGTGCCGCCAGAACGCGCAATTCTTTCAACAAGTGCAACCATTGACTCATGGTTGGGTTGACGGGCAATGGAAATTAAAACGGATTTTGAAGAAATCTCCGCCAGTCGGCAGAGATTCTTGATCTCTTCCGGAAGAGAGTTCAAGGTTAGAGATTCGGTGATCGCTGTCCGGGACTTTCCAAGACGACGAGCCAGTTCCTCATGTGTGTAGCTATAAGAATCGGCTAGTGTCTGAATGGCCCGTCCTTCCTCGAATGGTGTGAGGTCCTTTCGTTGTATGTTTTCGATGAGTGCAAGTTCAACCAATTCGCCGTCGTCAACATCTCTAATAATTACTGGCAGTTCAGTAAGGCCGACCTGTACCGATGCTTGATATCGCCTCTCGCCAGCGATTATCTGGAATCGGTCGCCCTGCTGGCGGACTATTAGCGGTTCAATGACACCCTTTTCGGTTATCGAAGCCATAAGTTCTGACAAATCACCCATAACTTGCCTAGGTTGGTCTGGGTTCGGATCAAGATGTTCGATAGGAATTAGGCGTCCAACTGGAGCTCCTGAGGATGCTGCTAGAGCATCGACATAGTGAGCATCGTGCCTCATTTCCAGTGTTTGTGGAAGTCCTCGTCTAGGCACGGTCCATTACCTCCTCACAAAGTCTATAGTAGTCTGCCGCACCAGTAGAGTCAGGGGCAAAACTGAAAATAGACTCCCTATATGCTGGGCTTTCTTCAAGTCTGACGTTCTTAGAAATGACCGTATCAAAAACCTTTGCTCCAAAGACCTTCTGGATTTGTTGTTTTATGTCTCGAGCCAAGGAGGTTCTTCGATCGTGCATTGTTATAAGAACTCCAAGAATTTGTAGGTTTGTGTTCGCTCTCGACCTCACTTTCTCTATAGTTTCCAGTAGATCGTCTGTGCCCTCTAGGGCGAAATAAGAGCTCTGAATTGGAATAAGGAGGTGAGTAGCTGCGACGAGTGCGTTTACTGTTAGGAGCCCAAGGGTCGGTGGGCAATCAATGACAACGTGCGAAAATCTCTCGCCGAGTGAGGCAATGCGATCCTTTAATCTAAAGTGGGCATCGAGCTCGCCTATTAATCGAGCCTCAAGTTTTGCCAATGAAATTCGAGCTGGTGCTATCCAAAGATGCTCCTGGTTTAGTGCCGGCTTTACCACATCCGCAAGTTTGCAGGAGGGATCTTCAATGGCGTCGTAGATACTTCTGTCTAGTCCGTTACGCTCGATAAATGACAGTGTGCTGTTCGCCTGGGGATCGAGATCGATTAGAAGCGAGGAATTTCCTCGCATGGCGAGGGCTGAAGCTAGATTTATCGCCGTTGTAGTTTTTCCTACGCCGCCTTTTTGGTTCGCTATTGCTACGATCATTAAGATGATTAACCCAGACTAAAACTGCTCAAAATAAGATAGGCTGAAGCTGCTTCTTTAGGATGGCTTTTATTCTAGGAATGCGTGGATATTGTGTCAAGAACTAACGGTAGTCGCCATCGGTTGCTGACAACAGCGTTTATAGATAAGTCTATTTTATGCAGCTGTTTAAACGATTGTCGGCCGGCCGACAATCGTTACATCTTATATTTTCCGAGCTCTTCGGTCGGTAGGCCTTCAAGCCATTTCGAAAGTTGTTCAGAATTGGCTTTGTCGGGGTTAAACTCCAGAGTTTTGGCGTTGCCGATGACATCTTCGTCGACCAGAATAGGAGCGCGTGCGCGTAGAGCCAATGCGATGGCGTCGCTTGGACGTGAGTCAACGGCCACCTCTTCCCCACCGACCTGAAGGTGAATTGAGGCGTAAAAGGTATTTTCCTTCAAGTTTGAAATTACAATTTTTTGGACGTGGGCATCTAGGTCCGCCAACATGTTTCGTATCAAGTCGTGCGTCATTGGTCTGGGTGTTTCAACGTTTTCGATTTGAATTGCTATTGCATTTGCTTCAAAGACGCCAACCCAAATTGGAAGCACTCTGTCGCCTTCCTGTTCGCGTAAGATGACTATCGGCATATTGGTGATTGGGTCAACCATTAGGCTCTTGATTGTCATTTCAACCAGCATGACTGCGCCTCTCTTGTTCAAGTATGTTGCCGCCCGAGCTGTCGGCTGTGATCGGTTGAAGTGGGACGCCTGTGTTAGCGGAAACGACCTCGCCGGAGAGGCTGTTCGGCCCTGCTTCTTTTATCTCTATATTTAAAATCTCTCCAATTTTATGATTATTTGAGGAGAAATTAACAACAGTGTTCTGGCTGGTTCTGCCAGAGATTTCATTTTTTCTTCGTCGGCTTCTTGAATCGGCAAGAACTTCGACGATTTTTCCAATCTGTGCTTGATTGATAGAAACTTGGATCCGTTTTTGAGTTAGTTGAAGTTCTAGTAGCCTTTCCGATTTTACTGATTCTGGAATGATGTCCTGATACTTGCTTTTTGCCAGGGTATTCGGTCGTTCAGAGTACTTGAAGGAAAACATACTATGATACTGTGCAGTGGCTGTTAACTCGAGCGTCTTTTGAAAGTCAGCATCTGTTTCGGTTGGAAAGCCCACAATCATGTCGGTCGACAGGGCGATATTGGGAATCGTTTGTCGTATTTTATCAACAAGAGTTCTGTATTGTTCAGCGCTGTGTTTTCGATGCATTGCCTTTAAGACTGACGTTGACCCAGATTGGACTGGCAGGTGGAGATGTTTGCACACGGCGGGCAAGTCCCTAATTGCCGCAAGCATTCGGTCAGTGACATGGCGAGGATGTGGACTGGCAAATCGAATCCGTCTAATACCTTTGACTTCCTGGAGTAATTCAAGGAGACGTGCGAAGTCACAGTTCTTCATATCTGGCGCAGTGTAGTGATTAACGATTTGTCCCAGCAAGTGAATCTCCGAATGTCCAGTGCTCACTGCCTGCTGTGCCTCAGCTATGATTTCTAATGCTGGGCGCATCCGTTCGTGGCCTCTTGTAGTTGGAACAACGCAGAATGTGCAGTGATCGTTGCAGCCTTCTATTATGGTTATGTAAGCCTTTACTGGGTCGTTCCTAACCGCTAATCCTAAGGGGAATGACACGTCATCGCGAGGGTTGATGTCCACCTGTTTTGATCTTGAATTCTCTGCTTCTTGAATTAGAAGTGGTAGGCGTCGAATGGCCTGGGTGCCCGCTATTACGTCCACGTTGGTAGCCCGTTTGATTATCTTTTCGCCCTCTTGTTGGGCTAGGCAGCCAACTACGGCTATTGTGGCCGGCGGAGATTGCGTGTTCACTGCGAGAACACCTAGCCTTGAAAAGAGCTTATCTTCTGCCTTTTCTCGGACACTGCAGGTGTTCACGACGATTAGATCTGCGTCGCCAGGTAAATCTGTCAAGTCGTAACCTGACTGTTCTAATAGGCCGGCTATCCGCTCAGAATCATGTACGTTCATCTGGCAGCCAAATGTCTCTATGTAAGCTCTTCTACCCACTAATTTTCGCCTTTCGCTTTCGCCTTTCGTTTTTGTTTCGCCTTTAGCATCTCAATTGCTCCTCCTCGGGCGGAGTGAGACGTTTGTCCCGTCATTAGCTTAGCGAGCTCTTCCACTCTACCTTCATCGGACAATGATTCAATTCTGGTTACCGTCCGTCCCGCGTTTTCAATCTTTGTCACGATCAAGTGGGTATCACCGAATGCTGCAATCTGAGGAAGATGGGTTACGCAAATCACCTGAAAATCCCTACTGAGTCTTTCCATCAAGGCGCCGACCTTAGAGGCCACCCTGCCTCCAATTCCTGCGTCAACCTCATCAAATAGCAACGTCTTTCCCGGGTTGTCGACGGGAGATATTGTCTTAAGAGCAAGCATAACGCGTGACAGCTCCCCGCCTGACGCCACTCGTGCCAACGGGCGAATTGTCTCACCAGGATTCGCGGAGAAAAAGAACTCTCCTTCGTCGACTCCGTTCTGAGACCACTTCTCTTCCGGAAGCTCTTCGGACGTAAACTGCGTCGCAAATGTTGCGTCTGGAATACCCAACTCTACTAACAGATTTCGCAGCCGTCCCGCCAACTTCGTTGCGGATTCTCTCCTCAATAAGGAGAGCTCTTCGGCGGCCCGAATGAATTCCGCTCTGCTTTCTCTTTCCCGTGCCCCGACAATATCAAGTTCCTTGTCTGTTAACTCAAGCGTCGCCAACTCCTCTTGGATAGTTCCTTGATGGCGAATCACCTCACCGAGGCTTGGACCATATTTTCGTTTTAAGCTCTCTAGCTCTGCAAGTCGGGTCTCTACGACTTCGAGTCGCTCCGGTGAATCATCAATCTTTGTTTTATAGGAACGCAGAAAGAATGACAGTTCCTCCACCTGACTATCGACAACTCCGCGGGTTTCTACGAACTTCTTAAATTCAGGGTCTAAACCTTCAAGCTCTTCGAGATTTCGCCAAACCTTACCGAGTTGGGAAATAATGGAATTGTCCTGTTCATAAAGGTTGTCGTAACTCTCTTCGCATAGTTTCGACAAACGCTCTGCGTTCACTAGGGTTCTTCGCTGCGATTCAAGTTTCGAATCTTCGTTCAATATTGGTGCGACACCGTCGAGTTCATCTCTTTGAAATCTAAGTAAGTCGAGTCTTTGAGCTCTATCGGCCTGAGTCTGACGCGAATAATCCAATTGGTCTCGAATCGACCTCCAAGCGTGATAGACCTTGGCCACTGCGTTCCTTTTCGTCTCCAGTCCACCGTGGGCGTCAAGCAGATTCAGGTGAGTTGAACGATCAAGAAGGGCTTGGTGATCATGTTGGCCATGTAGGTCAAGCAATCCTTGGCCGATTTGATGAAGTTCTCCTGCGGGAACTAGCGTATCGTCAATGAATGACCGACTTCGCCCCTTCGAACTGACCTCTCTCCGTAGCTTTAGGGTCTGGCCTTCATTATTTTCCACGATAGCGTCAACGCGAGCTTTGTCTTCACCGGTACGGACCATCTCGTTAGTAGCTCTGCTCCCCACAAGAAGACCCAAGGCTCCTACGATTACCGACTTACCTGCCCCCGTTTCGCCGGTGAGAACGGTTAGACCTGATTCAAATTCCAGTTCCAACTCGTCTACGATGGCAAGGTTTTTGATACGCAGAAATCGAATCATAGAAAGGGTCCTTTAAGAGGTTCCCCAGCTGTTAGATTGTCACGCATCGCTACATGAGTCGCGGCGGTCAAGAAATGAAGGAACTTCCATCGTATCATACATTTGACACTATCGAAGCCTGCGTGTTATCTTCGAAAACCTGCGCTATCCCAGCGGCGCACCAGTGTCAATTTGGGGGATTGGTTGCGTATATTTTTTTTCTACGCCCATTCTCTTTTTCAGACGCAGGGTGTTGTCGACGCGTCAGAGGGAGAGTTTGGCATGGACGTGCTGGGATTGGTGGCTAGGTCTTCCCTGCCGTCTCTGGTTGTTCTGTTTATCCTTATTCTTTTTTCTGTGGTGTCGTGGGCTGTCATTGTTCTAAAGGTGCGACAGCTTCAAGTCGTTCAGCAGCAGACAGCCACGTTCATGGAGGTTTTTAGGCGTAGCAAGAAGTTTTCCGATGTTCAATCGGTTTGCAAGTCGCTTGCGGAAAGTCCGCTGGCTGGAGTTTTTCAGGCTGGATACATTGAGCTGAACGCCCAACTTAAAGAGGCCGAAGGTGCTACGGCAACCTCGGTCCATTCGGAGGAAACATCTCGACGGCCACCTCTTCGAAGTTTTGAGGCGCTCGACCGAGCGTTGCTTAGGGCAGCCTCAATGGAGATGGCCAAACTGGAAAAACGAGTAACCTTTTTGGCTACTACCGCAAGCGTTACACCATTTATAGGGTTGTTTGGTACTGTATGGGGGATCATTATCGCTTTTCAGGGTATAGGGGAAACTGGTTCTACCGACCTGGCGGTTGTTGCTCCTGGTATAGCAGAGGCACTGGTTGCGACTGCTGCCGGTCTCTTTGCGGCTATTCCGGCTGTCTACTTCTACAACTACCTAACGCAGAGAATCGGCTCAATGTCTTCGGCTCTTGACGATTTCTCGCTTGAGTTTTTGAATATAGCGGAAAAGAATTTCTCCTAAGATGCCGAATATTCAGCAGCAGGCAACTCAAAGCGGGACCCGTCGAGGTGGTCGCCAACGAAAGAGAGTGGGAACCGCTTTGTCTGAGATCAATGTAGTTCCTCTGGTGGATGTCATGCTTGTGCTTCTTATTATTTTTATGGTCGCAGCTCCAATGATGCAGAGGGGATTAGATGTAAACCTCCCCGAGTCGCGACGCTCTGACCAGATCAACTCTGAGCGTATTTTTGTGACTATTCCGGTGAGCTTTCGGACAGACCAACTTCTTCAAGTGGATGACGAATCCGTTAGATTTGAGGTTCTACAGGATCTCATGCGACAAACTCTCGAGACTCAGGCCGGTCGAGAAGTCTTCGTTCGAGGTGACGGTGGGATCACTTATCAGGAGTTAATTCAGGTAATGGATGAACTTAAGGCCGGCGGTGTGGAATCGGTTGGATTAATTACGGATCTTCCGACTACACCATAAGAAATGAGCAGAGATTGTGAAGGAAGCTGCATCACAGATCATTTCGGATCGAGCCCAAGATGGCGATGGGTTGCGTAAAACTCTTATCTTTTCGTTTATAGGACACGTAGTCTGTGTCGGTGCGATGTTCGCCGCGCCCGATAGTTGGGTTGGCTCGACCGCATATGAAACCGCTTCAATGACGATAAGGCTCGGCGGTGCTGACGCTCCTGGAGAAGGAGGTTTAACTTCTCTAGGTGCGCTGCCAATTCAACAGGTTATTCCACTGACGGAACTGCGGCGCCCCCAATGGATTCAGCCTCCAGCGGACATATTGCCCCAAAATGTAGTGCCGATACCAGAAGCTCCCCGTGCGGAACCGGAAAGCGAAGTAGTTAGTGCGCCGACAGAATCGCGAGGACGTCGATTGACGAGTGGTGCTCGGCTTCAAGATGGTAATGCTATGTCGGAAACCGGTGCCGAGGGGATAGGGGTTGGCCTGTCGGCGGGTGGTTTAGGAGGAGGTGGTTCTGAACTAAGCCTGAGTGATTTTTGTTGTCCGGAATATCTCTCCACCATGATTTCTCTTATCAGGCAACGTTGGAATTCGAATCAAGAGACCTCCGGAGCCGCTGTAGTAAGTTTTACGGTTCATCGGAATGGACGTATCGATACCGTGGACATAATTCGGTCAAGTGGGTTTATAGCGCTTGACCAGAGTGCGCGCCGGGCGATTCTTTTAACTCGTGAACTCCCTCCGCTTCCGAGATCATTTTTGGAGCACAGCCTAAATGTTCGATTGACGTTCGAGTATCGGCAATGATGTTACGGTTTCGCATTCTGTTGTCGTTGAGTGTTTTCACGAGTGCCGTTTTTTTGGCGGCTCAACAGCCAACTACCCCATCTAATTTGGAGCGTCAGCAGTCTGGCGTGGATTTAATAATAGGTGACCGTATCGGCGCCCAGCCAAGAATCGCGGTGCCAGATTGTCTGGCCTTGAGCCCCGAAACAGCAGTCGCTAGCGCCGCGAGTACCATCGCTGAAGTATTGTGGGATGACCTTAATTTCGAAAGAGAGTTTCGTATGGTTGCGCGGGACACTTATGACTCGATACCACCCGCTCGGTCATTAATTGACTTACCTCTTGATGATTGGCGTGAGCTAGGGGCTGATGGCGTCGTTAGCTGCTCGGTTGAGTCGCTTTCTGGTGACAGAATACGAGTTACGGCTCGCTTATTTAACGTTCAATCGTTGGCCTCTTCCTTCGGCGTTGAGTATTCAGGTGTGGCTAGTAATATAAGGACTTACGCGCATCAACTTTCAGACGAGATTCATCGACATCAACGTGGTCTTCGGGGTGTAGCTCGATCGAAGATTGCGTATATTTCGGACCGAGATAGTGAGTCCGTTTTGGGACTGGTTGAAGATCGGTCTACGAAAGAGGTGTATTTCGCCGATTACGACGGCGCGAACGTTAGGCGAGTCACGATAAGCCGCACGCTCAATAACAACCCTGCGTGGTCTCCAGATGGACGATCTATTGCCTATACGGCTTGGCGTCCTTTTATGGATATTCTCGTTTCTCATATATATCAGGGACGCTTAGAGTCTCCTGTTGAAGGGAATGCTGACACGCAAAATTGGCTTCCTGCATGGGCTCCCGATGGAAGTCAATTGGCTTTTACCTCGAATAGAGATGGCCAGCCTGAACTATATATCGCCAACGCCGATGGTAGTGGTCTGCGGCGATTGACGAACCACCCAGGCATCGACACTAGCCCGACGTGGTCACCGCAAGGCCATTTACTCGCATTTGTCTCTGATCGAACTGGAGCCCCCCAAGTCTATGTAATAGGATCAGATGGAACCGGTCTCCGTCGAATAACCTTTGAATCGCATTGTGATCGTCCGACTTGGTCTCCCGCACCCTATAACGAGATTGCGTATTCGTCTCAAACCGGTGCAGGCCATGACATAAAAGTTGTGGACCTGGCCACTAATGAAGTGCGCCAACTGACTTATGGACTCGGCACTAACGAGAGTCCGAGTTATTCACCGAACGGTCGTCA
>CEUS01138940.1_pt1 | contig 42184 bp, 35 predicted proteins | sample 427031 | NCBI WGS metagenome assembly CEUS01 (sample SAMEA2622837, study PRJEB7988) | marine metagenome | biome: marine biome (ENVO:00000447); feature: marine epipelagic mixed layer (ENVO:xxxxxxxxx); material: "saline water (ENVO:00002010), including plankton (ENVO:xxxxxxxx)" | depth 140 m | reverse complement strand
ACTCTGGCGATGAGCACTTACCTAGCTGACAGTGATTTTGAACTCTTGCAGATCGAGCGCACGGGTGGCGTTGCCTTTGTCACCGTGGATGCCCCACCCATGAATGTTATGACTCCCCCACTTTTCAGGGAATTAGCAAAATTCGGCGCCCAAGTTGCGGAAGACGATTCAGTTCGAGTGGTTGTACTGAGAAGCGACGACCCCGATTTTTTCATCGCCCATTTTGATGTTTCGGCCATCCTGGAATTCCCCGTTGAAGGTCCCGCCGAGAAACCTGAAAAACTTGAGGGATTTCATCTTATGTGCGAGACCTACCGAACCATGCCCAAGGTCACCATCGTAGAGATCGGAGGCCGAGTCGGGGGCGGAGGGAGTGAGCTCTCTATGTCCTGTGACATGCGTTTTGGGGCTTTGGGGAAAACTGTCATCAACCAAATGGAGGTTCCTATCGGAATTCTTCCCGGAGGAACCGGCACTCAACGCTTGCCGCGTCTAGTGGGGAGGGGTCGCGCCATGGAAATAGTTTTAGGGGGAGTAGACGTGGATGCCGAGACGGCTGCGGATTGGGGCTACCTCAACCGAGCCTTACCTCCTGAAGAGTTGCGTCCTTACGTCAATGAACTGGCACTCCGCATAGCCGGCTTTCCTCCTACTGCAGTCGCGTTGGCCAAAGAAGCTGTCAACAACGCTGACACCATGCCTCTCAACGAAGGTTTAATGGAAGAGCGTTACCTCTTTCAGCGTCTTCTCAGGACCGATGAGGCGGAACCTGCAATGCGCAGCTTCTTAGAAGTAGGCGGCCAAACCCGGGAAGCAGAGAAACGAATGGGGCAGCTAGTCACCGAAGTTGATTGGTCATAACCGCTATCTCATGCAGGCAAAGGTTACGAACGAAAAGCGGGCGCTACTTGCTCAATGAAAAGATCCATTGACTCTTTTTTGCGTTCGAGCGGCCCAAAAGTGAAATCCGGCACAACTAACTCGTCCAGACCCACCTCTGCGTACTCTCCGACTATGTCGATAACTTCCGCTGGGGTTCCGACGATGGTGGCACGACCAAAGTCTGTGTCTCGGAAGCGCTCTAGTTTCTCCTCATTGTCTGCTATGAACATCAAAGCGCACGCCGATCGTTCAATTTCGGCTGGGTCGCGCCCGACATCATCACAATGGGCGTCAAGTACCTGACATAGTTCTGCGATATCGGAGGGCATGCCCCAGTAGTTCCATTCATCTGCATGGATGGCCGCCGTGCGCAACGTACGTTTACGTCCACCACCGCCAATCATCAGAGGGATCTTGGTTTGGACTGGTTTCGGATCAAGCGGAGCGTCGAGAATGGTGTAGTGATCGCCTTGATAATTGGTGCGATTGTTCGAAAGTAGCGAAGTAACGATCTCGACCGCTTCGTCAAGACGATCCAGGCGGCCTTTGACAGTAGAGAACTCAAAGCCATATTTCTCGTGTTCATTTTCTTGCCAACCAGCGCCCAGTCCAAGCACCACTCGTCCGCCAGATATGTGATCAACAGTTGCAGCTATTTTCGCTGTAAGTGCTGGGTTTCTATAAGTATTCCCTGCTACCAGCGGGCCTATTCTGACTCGCGGCACACTTGCGGCAATAGCAGCCAAAATCGACCAAGCCTCATGAATTGGTTGGTCAACGTTTTCCTCGTTGGGCATGAAGTGGTCCGCGTACCAAATGCCGTCCCAGCCTGTGCTTTCCGCATAGCGGCAGCCTTCTAGGGTGTCCTGCCATGTCTGACCATTGCCTGTCCAGAAACTAAATCGCATTCGAACAGCCTGTCAGATGTCGTTGCTATGCGCAGAAACATCCAAAGGAATTAGTGACGTTGAGTCGACGAGGGTGTGCGTCGCTCCGGTTGAGCCAATGACGCTTTCCATCAACATCAGTCGTTCGACTCGAAAGTTTCCTTGGACTGTTACACCTGCCAAGTTCGGAACAATGTCGCTCTTAGTCCGACCAAGAGTGATGTGACCCACAAAGGGCAACTGTTGTTTCGGGGCTAATCTGCCCGTCGACTGCCGAACATTCTCGGCTAATCGGGAAAGCCCCTGGACGGGCACAACGAGATATCGATCTCCAAATTGTGCGACTCGCGGCCCTAGAGCACCAATCGTCTGGGCAGCCTCGATTTTCGCGAAACGATCACGTAATTCATCTAAGTTCACCGCATCAAAGAACTGCATCGTTATATGCCATTGCTCAGGCTCAATCCATTTAACGTCAGCCTGGCTGCGGTCAAGCTGTAACAGCATTTTCTTAGTTTGTTCGTCCAGCGGAGCTGATATGAAAGCTCTGGCCACGACTAAGGGCGAAGCCCTTCTAGATGCAGTCTTAGAAGATTCAGCAGTGAGATAACGCTGAATTGCCTAATTCGTTCGAGATCACCTGGAAGCTGGACCTGTTCGACAGTTTCAAAGCCCTCCATCGAAACGGCCAACCAAGCGGTACCGAAGGGTTGAGACTCCGTCCCACGAGCTGGATCTTCTATCGAGGTCGTCGCTATACCAACATCTGATAGGAGAATCCCGCGCGCAACTCGCGCCATTTGCATGGCTGCGTCATCGGGCTGCCATGACGCCGGGTCGCCTTTCAATAAATACGACAAAATTCCGGGGCCTCGGGCCACTACGCCCCCCGCAAACGCCCCTGTCCCATTTCTAGCCGTCGAAAGCCGGTGAGCGAGATATCCACCTGTTGTCGTCTCAATCGCGCCAAGAGTTAGTCCTTGCTGCGCGAGCTGAGTGAGAACCGTTGATTCCATATTGTCTTCGTCCACTGCAAATACCAGATCGCCCAGCAAGCGGCGGAGGGCTTCTTCTTCCTCACGGAGAATGTCTTCCACTTCACCAGAAGTTTCAGCCTTTGCTGTTATCCGAACCTTTATTCCTTCAACTCCACTCGCGAGGAATGCCAAAGTCGGATTTCCTGCTGTTTCCAGTTCGGCGATTCGCGGACTCAGGAGCTCGGCTAGTCCTGACTCACTCTGGCCCCATGTCCTTAAAACTCTGCTCTCGATTACCGATGTAACCCCTGACCGATGCTGCAGATCCGGCAAGATGGTTCCTAGCACCATTTCTTTCATTTCGTAAGGGACACCGGGGACCGCGTATATAACTTTGTCGTCCCCTCCAGGAATAGCGACGGGTACCACTAGGCCGGGAGCGGTTCCAGGCTGCTGCTCGATTGTGTGGGCTCCTTCTGGGACCATTGCTTGGCGAAGGTTGTTTTCGGGCATGTCGCGCCCTCGACTTCGAAACATTTCTCTGATGCGATCAGCGATCACTTCGTCCAGAACCAGGTTGGAGTTGACGACACTGGCTATTACCTCCCTGGTGATGTCGTCTTGGGTTGGTCCGAGCCCACCGCAAACAATGATCGCGTCACTCCGCTCTAGGCCCAATCGCAAGGCTTCTTCTATACGAGACCAGTTGTCGCCAACTTTGGTTTGGTGATGACTGTCGATTCCCGCCAGTGCTAGCTGCTCACCCATCCAGGACGAGTTCGTATCAACGATCTGACCTAGTAACAGCTCTGTACCTACGGCGATAATTTCACAATTCATTTCTTGACCTTATTGTTCTTCTCCAACGCAACTACATGCTCGGCATGTTTAAGACAGCCCACAAAAAGCTAGACATCCTTTCCTAATTGCGTTTTAGCTATTCTTCGAGCACCAGCGAGGTATGCGATTCCGGTTTGGACCGTCAAGAGCACAGCTGTCCACAGCGTCGCCGTGGCCAACCAGTGAGCCGATTCCGCAATCGGCGGAATGACGCCGAACCCGATGGCCCACAGTTGAACAAAGGTCTTCCATTTCGCCATCTTGGTCGCTGGCACCGTAATACCGCGACGGCCAGCTTGGGAGCGATAGGCACTAATCGCTAGCTCTCTAACCGCGATTATTGCTACTGGTAGCCAATGGAACTGCTCGTTTGCTACAAGAGCGAACATGCCCCCTAGCACCAGCACTTTGTCAGCGAGTGGATCCAGAAACGCTCCAGACCTTGTAGCTCCTTGCCGTCGCGCGAGCCACCCATCGACGAAGTCAGACATACCAATTGCGAATCCAACAGCGAAGGTCAGCCAAGATGGCTCCTGGGTGGCTATCAGCAACACGAATACCGGGGTAGCGAGTATGCGCGCTACCGTCACAAAGTTTGCGGGGGTCGCTAATGCTGTCGGCCCGTATGTGGGTGGCGGGTCATCGCGTTCTTCCATTACTGGGCTTCCACTTTTACAGCTTCGATATCTGGGCCCTCTGACTGAACCACAACTACATCACAGATCTCTCCGGGTTTGAGGTCGGATGGGACGCGAACCACCCCATCAATTTCTGGGGCTTCCCTGTGGGAACGGCCGATTCCTTCAGTATCGATCAACACTTCGATTGTTTGCCCCACGATCGCATCACGGCGTGTAGCGGTTATTACATCCTGAGTTTCACTCAACTCTGCATGGCGTTCCCGCATTAGTCCTGCTGGGATCTGATTATCGAGAGACGTCGCGTAGGTGCCTTCTTCGGGTGAGTAAGTGAAGAAGCCACACCAGTCCAGTTGCGCTTCTTCTAACCATTCCAACAACTCCGCTTGATCATCTTCTGTTTCCCCTGGATACCCAACAATAAAATTCGATCGAAAAGTCGCCTCGGGACACATTTCACGGATTCGCCCAATCCTTTCTAGGAATTTTTGTCCGTTGCCCCAACGCTTCATCCGCCTCAAATGTCCCCGGGACACGTGCTGTAAGGACAAATCGAAGTAGGGCACCCCACTTGCCAAGATCGCTTCTATGAGCTCGTTCGACAGATCAGATGGGTACAAATACAGAAGCCGTACCCGGTCGACGACTTTCGCTGCCGCTTCTACTAGCGAGACGATCGAACCGCGCTTTCCTATGTCCGAGCCGTAGCTAGCAAGATCCTGCGCGACCAGGACAGCCTCTCGAACGCCTAAGTCTTCTATCTCCTGCAATATGGACTCTGAGTCGCGGCTCCGTTGGGGCCCTCGAAAAGAAGGGATGGCGCAGAAGCCGCATGCTCTGTCACATCCTTCGGCAATTTTCACATATGCCCATGGAAGATCTGAGGCCGGCCGGCGCAAGTTAAGCAAATCGAACTGCGGCGCTTCAGGCTCGGCTATCGCAGACAGCCCATCTGGCCGAGTTCGAAAATTGACCGGCACTCCGAAACCGGCCACTCGATCCACCTCCGGTAGGGCTTCAGCAAGCTCAACCCCATACCGCTCCGCCATGCAACCTGTCACAACAATCCGAGAATCAGCGGAACGCTCAGTGTCCAAAGCCAAAATAGTGTTAATTGATTCTTCTCTCGCTTCTTCAATAAACGCACACGTATTGACGACCACCAAATCTGCGACAGACGGGTCGTCTGTAGGAGTAAGACCCTCATCAATCAGCGATCCGGCAATCTTGTCGGAATCAACCTGGTTCTTGGGGCACCCTAAAGTGTGGAGGTGGAAGCTCTGCGCAGAAGGCGTCATCACACCTCTAGGGTACGAGTTAACAGCAGTTAGTCGATATGAAATGAGCGCTAACATCAAGATATGAACGCGGGTCCTCCTGTATCCGAAAAGGAGCGGACTCAATTTGCTATCGAAGGCATGAGTTGCACCGCGTGCGCCGCTCGCATCGAAAGCGCTCTAAAAGACGTGCCGGGAGTCGAAACGGCCTACGTTAACTTCGCTACAGCGAGCTCACTGGTTCGCCACACGAGCCAGGTTGACCCCTCAGCAATAACTCAGATCGTGACGCAGTTGGGTTACCAAGTTCGCCAAGATGGTGACCGGCAATCGATTCAAAAGTCACATGAAGCAGCACTCAAGAAACGAGCTGCTCCAGCCCTGTTAATAGCCGCATTCGCGATGGTCACAATGTTTATTCAATTTCCCGCCAGCAGCTGGATCTTGGCTTCATTATCTACCTTGAGTGTCTGGTGGGCAGGCTGGAGCTTTCATCGCTCCGCGCGCTTACAAATCGCGCAAAGGGCTTTAGCCATGGACACCTTGGTTTCGCTCGGAACCATCGCCGCTTGGGGCTGGTCAATGGTGGTTCTAATTGTAAACGCAGACCAAAACCTTCATTTCGGCGGCGCTACTTCGATAATCGGACTCGTTTTGCTTGGAAAGTGGTGGGAAGCACGGGCAATACGGGCGTCGGGAGATTCTTTACGAGCACTTGCGAATATGGCTCCCAAGTGGGCAAACCTAAGAGACGGCACTGAAATAAGCGCTTACGACCTGGCAGTCGGCATGGAATTCATCGTCGCTCCCGGGGAACGTGTAGCCACCGACGGTCGAATTATTGAAGGTTCGTCCAGTGTCGATGCTTCTCAATCCACTGGAGAGTCAACACCAATTGAGGTGGCACCAGGGTCCGAGGTCGCCGGAGGCGCGCTGAACGGCGACGGCGCGCTAGTCGTCAAAGCTACCGCTGTTGGCGAAGATACCGAGTTAGCCAGGGTCGCGAGACTCGTCGAGGAAGCACAAGCCACGCAGGCTCCCATTCAGCGCCTGGCCGACAAGGTGGCAGCTAAATTTGTGCCATTGGTACTGGGAATCGCCTTCGGAACATTCATTATTCGTTGGTTACTTGGTCATGGCATTAACGACGCTCTAATCGCAGCAGTTGCAGTTCTCGTAGTCTCATGCCCTTGCGCATTTGGTCTTGCCACTCCCCTGGCAGTGCTCGTTGGAACAGGTCGAGCAGCCCAGTTGGGAATAGTCGTAGCGGGCGCACACGTGTTGGACTCATCGCGAGCTGTGGACACCGTGGTCTTTGATAAAACGGGCACGATCACTGATGGTCACCCATCGATTGTCGAGGCCAACGTTCCATTCGATCAGGACGTCCTCTTCTCACTAGCTGGCACTCTCGAATCTCGTTCTGGTCATCCCCTTAGCAGAGCTTTCGATTCCTTTAGAGACGCAGATGCCGACGTAAAGAATTTTGTTAGCCACCCGGGTAGGGGGATCACAGGCCTAGTGAACGACATCGAATTCAGGGTCGGGAAAGCCGAACTTTTCGACGAAGTTCCATCAGAGTTAGCCCTTTCAAATTCCGAGGGCACACCTGTTTATTTAGGTCGAGGAGCCACAGCAGAAGGAGTAGTCCTAGTTGGCGACCAGATTCGACCTACTAGTACAGAAGCCATCAAATTGCTCCACAGCCTGAACCTCCAGGTGATTTTGCTGTCAGGTGACGGGCATTCAATAGCTCAACAGGTCGGGCAAGTCGTAGGAATCGAAGACGTTGTTGCGGAAGTTCTACCTGAAGAGAAACAAAGCCACATATCAACACTGCAGTCTCAAGGCAGATGTGTCGCAATGGTTGGCGATGGCGTCAACGACACTCCAGCGCTAGCAGCAGCAGATCTTGGCATTGCGCTTCAGTCCGGAACAGACGTGGCGCGAAATACCGCTGATATAACCATCATGACCGATGACCCGCGAGCAGTCGCCGACGGGATCGCATTGTCACGCCAAACCCTGAGCACGGTAAAGGCCAATTTAGCTTGGGCATTTTCCTACAATCTCGTTGCCCTCCCACTCGCACTAACGGGAACGCTCTCACCTACCCAAGCGGCCGTAGCCATGGCTCTTTCGTCTTTCTTAGTCGTCATAAACAGCATGCGACTTCGCAAGTTCTCTAGCCTCAGTAGCCCCGTTCATCAAACAGCTAACTGAGGCCCAAAATTCCCGTTCTGACTTGCTCCGCCGAAGTTGTCGCATACTTAGCGCTCTAACTCGCGTAGTCTCAAGTCCGTGACTCGCTCAACTCCTGAACTGCTTTCAGAGTCTGAAGTGCTTTCTCGCTTGCGCTCCAAACGAGGGCAAACCGGGTATAGAGCGATGTTTAGTTCTTGGCTGGGCGGAATAGTCACTGATCCCGCCCTAATGCAAATACCTCTCGATGATCACTTAGTGCATCGGGGTCACGGGGTTTTCGATACCTGCACTTTGAGTGATGGTCGTCTATATCGCCTCGACGTCCACGTTGATCGGCTGCTACAAAGCGCGTCGCTCGCACGGATCGAGCACTCCTGGAGCAAAGAAGACATCATCCAAATGGTCGTCGACACCGCTAGCAAAACCGGTATCAGAGATGGCGCAGTGCGATATTGGCTCACCGTCGGCCCGGGCGGCTTTTCTCCCAGCCCAAGGGAGTGTCCAGAAGCTTGCTTTTATTGTGTGATTTTCGACCCGATGCCTTTGGGAGTCACCGACTCCGATCCACTAAGCGATGGCATCCCAGAAGTCACCGTGCGCGACACCCCAATGAAGCCGCAGTTGCTCGCAACAATAAAATCCAATAACTACTTACTTAACGTCCTCACACATATGGAAGCCATTGACCTCGGCGGGACATTCGGCATCTTGGTAGACGACGACGGATACGTCGCGGAGTCTTGTGTTTTAAATGTGGTTTTCATTACAAAAGATGGGACTCTTCGCACGCCTCCGTTCGACGGAATTCTGTTTGGGACAACCGTACGTCGGGTAATGGATCTTGCATCAGGCGTTCTCGTAGAAGAAGGCCTAGTCTCATCAGTTGACCAATCACCTGTCCTAGCATCAGACGTGTCCGGTGACCGGATCACCGAAATGTTTCTCTGTGGCGGTGACACACACTTATACCCAGTGGTTTCGTGGGACGGCCTAGCGATTGGCGACGGAAACGTTGGACCCGTAGCAAAACGTCTGATGCAGCTACTCGAGGGGGAAGCTTTCGGTCAAACGCCCGGCGATCCCGCCGACTTTATTGACGTGAACTACGAAGATTGAAAGGGACGGCGAGCAGTGCGTTTCAGTGAAAGAGTTAGTGAACTCGTTCACTCGCCCATCGGAGCAGCTCACGCGCTCGTGGGTTTGCGCACCAACGACCGACCACTATTGGACTTGTCTCAAGCCGCGCCCTCCTTTCCACCTGCCGGAGCCGTCACCGAACGCATCGCCGAAGTCGCTGGCGAACCAGATTCCGGCCGATACCCTCCGCAGCCAGGTCTACCCGAGCTACGAGCAGCCTTCGCAGAGGATTTAACGTCGGGTTACGGAGCTGAAATAAGTCCCGATTCTGTATTAATTACCGCCGGCTGCAACCAAGCGTTCTGCGTGGTGGCAAGCACCTTGACGGCACCAGGTGACGAAGCCGTTCTGGTCGCACCATTCTATTTCAACCACGATATGTGGTTGAAAATTGAGGGTGTCAAGGTACGTTACCTGAACCCGGGTGATGGCTTAATCCCCGACGTTGAACAGGCCCAGGGTCTCATAACTGAACGAACCAAACTGATTACGTTGGTCACCCCCGGTAACCCAACCGGAGTAACTATTCCTAGTGACGTCATTCATGAGTTCGCGGAGTTGGCAGCACGGAACGATCTCGCTCTCATTGTTGATGAGACCTATCGTTCATTCCGAGACGCAACTGATAGCGCTCATCAGCTTTTCAGCGACACGGACTGGGCGAAAAACGTAATCAGTCTCCATAGCTTTTCGAAGGATTTCGCCATCCCGGGCTATAGATGCGGAGCGGCAGTTGGTGGACAACTTGCTATAACCGAAGCTTTAAAAGTGTTGGACTGCGTTGCAATTAGCGCACCCCGGATTGGACAAGAGGCCGCACTAGCAGGTCTTCTTCACGCTCAGGAGTGGCGACTACGTCAGGTCGACCGCATAAAGGACTTAGAGCAAAAGTTCCTCAAAGCGATGCGGGGTGAACCGGGAGGATTCAAAGTCGAGTCATCGGGTGCCTATTTTGGGTGGGTTAAACATCCCCGACCCGATTTGCCAACCGAAGAAGTGGTCAAGCAGCTAGTTCTCGAACACGACGTCCTAGCTATTCCAGGCACTGCCTTTACCGTCAACGACGAATCCATGATCCGTCTCAGCTTCGCCAACCTAGATCCTCAACAAATCAGCGAGTTGCCTTCCCGATTGGCTGAATTCCGTTAGTACCAGATCTATTGTCATAGCGTGACCGTTCCTGTAGATCCCCGACCCCGGTCATCCAAACGCGTCGACGAAGTCCCCGTAACACTGGTGGACACATCTTCTTTGGAAGAATTCGAAACCGCAATCCGCGAGTCAAGCGCCACGGCAATAGACACCGAAACTGCCTACACTCCAGAGGCATTCACCGGTCCAAATGCCGCTCCCGGCGCCCTTCGGGTGATTTCGGCTGCCACCAGAGATAGAGATGGATTCGAGCGAGCATGGGTCGTCGATACGGCGTCAATCGACTGTTCGTCGCTAGCGAAGACCCTAAGTGGAGTCACTGCAGACGCATGGAACGCCGACTTCGACTCGCTGGTATTAGATCGAGATCTTTTCGGCCCTGCAAGACTCGCCGGAAGCCCTGTTCAATCGATTAACTGGTGGGACGCTCAGATTGCAGATGCTCTACTTCATCAAGGGCGCACTGGATTTAGCTTCTATCACGGCCTCGCCTGGGCAGTCGAGTGGTACCTCGGCTTAAGTGTGGAGGGCAAAGGAACTACCCAATTGTCCTACACCGAAACCGAAGCTCTTTCCCAAGAGCAGGTCATGTATGCAGCGGCCGACGCTGTAGAGACACTCTGGGTGGCTGAGAAAATTAGATCCCGCATTAGTGATGAAGGACTGTCAGCGGTCTGCAGGTTGGAGCAAGCGGCTCGACCGTTCTTAGACCACATGGAAAGAGTGGGACTTCCCTTCGATTGGCCAAGTTGGGAACAGCGGCTCCAAGAAATGGAACAACGCCGAATCGAACTATCAACCGACCTCGCCGCACTGACAGGTGGCGGCCAAGCAAGTTTGTTCGGCGAAACACTTGAACCCTCATGGAATCCAGCCAGCGAACAACAAGCTAAACAAATACTCAACGAGTGGAACCCTGACGAAGTCTTGAACTGGTCTTCCGCCAAGTTCGGCGAACCTCGATTGTTGCTACCCACGGACCCGCTAACTGCGACAGTGCTTTCTGAAATCGGCAGCTCAATTTGTGTGTTGCTGCTCGAATACCGAGAGTTAAGCAAGATCATTTCCACCTACGGTGAATCAATTCGAGAACATATTGATGATCACGGGAGAATGCACTCAGAGTATCTACAGGTGGTAGGCACCAATACCGGCAGATTGGCAAGTCGTCGACCTAACGCACAGAACTTTTCTCCAAAGATGAAAGAACATATTCGACCACCAGATCCCAATCGCGTGTTCGTATATTCAGATTTGAGCCAAGCAGAGTTGAGGTTCGCTACTCAGATTGCTGGGGATGTGAACCTGAAGAGCGCTTTCAGCAACGGAGAAGACATCCATTCGGCCACCGCGGAGCGAATGTTCGGAGTAGACATGGAATCGCTCCGTAGTGAACGCCCTGAGCAGTACAGCGAATACCGCGACAAAGCAAAGCGAATCAATTTTGGAATTGTTTACGGCCAACGCGGGGGCGGACTAGCCAGAAGCCTTTCCCAATCAGGTGTTGAAACGAGCGATGCGGAGGGCACCGCACTTTTGGACCAGTATTTGGACGCCTATCCTCAAATCGCTTCCTGGGTTTCCGAGCGCGACAGGTTCGTGGAGCAACTAGCTGCATCTGACAAGGAAATAGATTGGGAGATAACTCTTCAACTGCATAAGCAATGGCCTTTAGTCCGTCAAGCCGTGCGCCAACATCGACACGAACACCGCAACTGGCCAACAGCTGAAGAGGTAACCGAACGCCTCGGCGCAACTTGGAGCATCGATGAAGTTGCGTGGACGCTTTCCTTCGAGGCAGCAGTTGTCATAGACAACGAAGGCCGCAGCTTCGGCTTCAGTTCATTCACCCAGTCCGGTAGAAGACAACAGTTCACCTTTCATACCGAAGGAGTTCTAGAGCAGGCTGCAAAGACAATTATGGCTTCGTCGAAAGAAGGCCCAAGAAAAGTTCGGGAACTGCTAACGGCGCGACAAAACATCAACTTGGAAAATGACGGAAAACTTCTTGCGGCGGCAGACATAACTAAAGTGCTGGAAGACCGGAAACTACGCAGACAAATCGTTGAAGAAGTCAAAGCGACTATGGGCTCAGACGCCTTGGCGCTACTACTCAACAAATCACTTAACACTCGCATTTCCCAAATGGCCAATGCCTATCGAAACGCTCCTATTCAAGGAGGAGTTGCCGACATCATGCTCGAAGCCTATGGCCTGCTGAACGAGCGCCTTGTCGCGTTCAGCGAAGCATTCGGCGTTCAAACTGTTCACGACAGCGTTGTAGTGGAGTGCAATCTCGACGAGGCGCCGGCAATAGCGTCGATGGTAAAAGCGACTATGGAGGAAGCGATGCGAATTTGGTGTCCAGACATTCCCGCTCAGGCCGACACCGATATTCGTTCGACGCTCTCCGACGGCGACGTCATAGAAACGATCTAAGCTTCTGTCGGGGTGTCAGATGCGAGCATTAGACGATTCTGAAGTAGCTACCTTTCGCTCTGACGGCGTCGTTCACATCAGCAACGCAGTCGAACGAGAATTGGTTGATTCAATTCTTACAAGCGTTCAAGACCTAATGAATTCGCCTGGGCGCTTCGGAGGGTCAATGACCCCTGAAGGCTCTCAGGGAATGTTCTTCCAAGACCGCTATCTGCATCCCACCCGCTCGGATTTTCGCAGCTATGCCACCGACTGCGGTCTGGCCGTAACCGCCGCGCAGGCAACAGCTTCATCGCAAATGCGTCTCTACTACGACCATGTATTTGTCAAAGAGCCCGGAACTCAAGAACTCTTTGCATGGCACCAAGACCGGCCATATTGGGCGGTTGACGGAACCCAAATTTGTTCATCCTGGCTCGCGCTCACTGATGCGAATGCGCAATCAAGCGCACTCGAATTTGTTCAGGGTTCACACCTGTGGGATCAGACCTTTAAACCCGAATACCCAGCTCTTGAAGGTCTCTCTCCCGAACAAGTCGAAGCAGCTCTCTGGAAAGGTGTTGCTGACCATATTCGGTCTTTCACCGACGAGTGTCCCGCATTTGAAGACTTTCCAGATTTGTACAACATTCTCTCATTCAATGTGGAACCCGGAGATGCCTTACTGTTCGATTTCCGCACAGTGCACCGAAGCGGACCAAATGACGGAACAACACGCAGAGCCGCTATTTCATGGCGATGGTTAGGCGACGACGCGTTCTGGGATCCGAAACCGGGTGCCGACCCCATCATTCAGCAACGAGACACTGTCTTAAAACCCGGTCAACTCATCTCCGACGACGAAGTTTTTCCGCTCATTCACCGTCAATGATCTAGAAACCTGACGACTCCATTAGGTCTAGTATCCAATTGTGACTATCAATATTGCTGACCGCTTAGAACTCCACGAACTTCCGGGTCGTTACGGCGACGCTATTGACGACAGAAACTGGGATCGCTTACGAGAAATATTTACAGATGACGCAGTTTTCGATTTAACCGGCGTTGGAGCTCGACGTTTAGAAGGCATTGACGACATAGTTCACTTCATGAATGTTGAGGCGTCACATCCGAAAACGCACATGATGACCAACATCTATGTCGACGAACAAGACGAAAATGTGATCATGAATTTTCGAATCGTGGCACTGCTCGGAAAAGGCCTAGTTGGCACTGCCTCCTATTATGACCGTGTCGTAAAAACCGATGAGGGTTGGCGAGTACAACATCGGGAGTGCATGATCCATCGTCGCGATAAACGTGATGCGCCCTGCGACGAGAACAACTAATTCGTCAACAAAGGCTCGACATCTATTTGGCCTTAACTACCTCAGCTATGTGTAAATGTGATGATGCGTCGACAAGCCTCCTCAAGCCGTTGTTCATCGACGCCGTACGAGATTCTGATCCATCCCTGTGAGGTAACTCCGAACGCACCAGCATCAAGGACCGAAACACCAGTCGTTTTGTAAAGATCCCAAGCGAAAGAATTAGCATCCGGGTTATGGGCTCGTACGTCCGCCATCAAAAACATACCTGCTTCAGGGACTAAGACCGGGAGAGCACGAGCTGCCTGTAACTTCTCGACCACCAAGTTGCGCCGCTCGCGGTAAGTATCCCTTGCAACCTCAATCTCTTGATCACCATGTCTTAGAGCCGCGTCTGCTGCCTCCATCACAAATCCAGGTAGACCATACAAATTGATCAGGGCCATTTTCCTTAGGTGTTCTCCCAACTCAGGGGGACCAATGGCCCAGCCACACCGCCATCCCGTCATCGCATAGGACTTAGAGACGCTGCTCACCGTTACTGTGCGTTCCGACATCCCTGGCATCCCCATGATCGAGTGATGAGTTCCATCAAAAACAAGGTCCCCGTAGACCTCGTCGACTAACACCCATAGGTCATGGTCCACGGCTAATCGGGTCAATCCCTCTAGTTCACTTAGCGTCAGCGCTACACCAGTCGGGTTAGACGGGTTCGAGAACACAATGCCTCGCGTTGAAGGGGTAATCGCCCTAGAAATAGCCTCTATATCCGGTCGAAAACCTGAATCAGCTGGCTGTGGGACACGTACCTGCCGGGCTCCGGTCGAGGCTATAGACGCTTCGTAAGTAACGTATGCAGGGTCCAAGACAATCACCTCATCACCAACACCGAATAAACATCTACAGGCTGAGTAAAAAGCGTTTTGAGTTCCGGCTAGGACGGTGACCCAATCACCATCGATCGCTATACCCGCAGATCGAGAAGCCTTTTCAGCTATCGCCCTCCGCAATGATTGACGGCCTTCTAGTTCGGTGTAGTGGGTGTCTCCATTCCGCATCGCTTCAATGGCGGCGTTTACGACAAAAGCCGATGTTTGGAAATCAGGGTCACCGATACTGAGGACGATGACATCCTCCCCACGGTCTAGGGCCAAACGTGACTCGGTCAAAATGTCCCAAGCTTCAGCTCCCTGCCCCGTCAAAAGATTCACAAAAGGCGCGAACTTCATCGAGCGAAGGGTAGCAAGACGGTTTGTCAACGGCGCTGATGAGCTTCTGATGTCCCGTCCTCACCACTAGCAAATACTTCCAAAGGTGCCGCCTCTAATGCGGATAATCACATTTAGCTATGCTCTATAACAACCTGTTCGCATCTCACCTTGACTCAGCCATTATGAACGAACCAACGCACCGACCGCCTGTCGCAGACTGGCACTCAGACCTAGATCACTTCGATCCAGAGTTCATTTCGGATCCGTATCCAATTTATGAAGAGCTTCGTGACCAGTGCCCGGTCGCTCACAGCGACCGATATGGGGGTATGACTTGGTTGACCAAAGCGAGTGACGTGTCAGCCGCAGCGAACGACACCGAGCTCTTCAGCAGTCGACGCACCATCATTAGCGAGATATCTACAGATAGACGCGGGTTGATTTTGCCTCCCATAAATATCGACCCTCCTGATCACACCGATTATCGACGCCTTTTATTGCCGTTTTTCACTCCTAAAGCAACTGCTGATTGGGAACCCACGATCAGGGAAATCTGTTCAGGCTTGTTGGATGGTCTCCGCGGGCAAACAGAATTCGATGCCGCCGCTGAATACGCACAAGAAATTCCCGGTGATGTAACCGCTCGGATGCTAGGCGTGCCGCTAGAAGATGCACCACAGTTTCGCGCTTGGTTGCACGACCTTCTAGAAGTCGGACCCACCCAACCAACAGTCGCTAGGGAAACAACTAATGAAATGATGGAGTACCTCCTAGCACTGACAGCAGAGCGCCGCACAGACAACAAGGACGGCGACATGGTGCGGTATCTCTTGGATCAACGAATAGAAGAAGCTGAACTCAGCGACGACGAAATCGCTCGAACACTGTTTCTGCTGCTCGTTGCCGGAGTTGACACAACATGGTCGGCGCTCGGATTTTCATTGCTTCACCTTGCGACTCACCCAGAAGACCGACGCCGGATTGCTGAGAACAAATCGCTTATCCCAACCGCAGTTGAAGAATTTCTGAGAGCCTATTCACCAGTCTTCATTGCGCGAGTAACCGAAGAAGATACCGAAGTTTCAGGTTGTCCTGTACGCGCCGGCGACTGGACCGTTCTAGCTTTTCCGTCTGCAAATCGAGACCCCGACTTGTTTGACCGACCTGACGAAGTACTCATTGACAGAGAAGAAAATCGACATTCTGCGTTTGGTTTGGGAGTTCACCGTTGTCTGGGTTCAAACCTCGCAAGGCTAGAAATGCAAATTGCTTTAGAAATGTGGATGGGACAGTTCCCCAATTTCGAGTTAACGGACGAGAGTGCGGTTACTTATAGCGCAGGACACGTACGCGGGCCTCGCTCTGTTCCAATTCGGATCACAGATTAAGTTCTGCAGATTTCCGATTACTGACAACGTCATCTAGAACCGTCGTGGCATAGAGCGCTACGACTACGAAAGTTACTAAGCCCATGCCCACTATCGTTTGGCGCAATCCAATGATCTCGGCCACCGCGCCCAGCGGCGCCGCAGCGATGCCGAATCCGGCCCATGCCAACTGCATCAGGGACTGAACTCGACCATGATGAGAGGGATCCGAAATTGCCATCGAACGGCTGCTCGTCAACACCATGAACCCGTTCGTGGCGAGCCCTAGAACCCCGATGATCGCCAACGCCAACAAATAATTCTGAGCCAATCCGAACAAGACGACACCAACCCCGAATGCCAGTCCGCAAAAAACCATCAATCGAATCGACTCAGGCCCATCCGCTCTCGATGCAACAAAGGCCGTAATCAGCACCGCTCCAATCGCAGATGCTGTAGTCAAAAAGCCAACATGGCTTTCCGAAAGACCCAACTCGCCTTCAACTAAAGCCGGTAAGAACGCGACGTAGTTGAACCCAATCATGATCGCGATGGTGGTCGTCACGATGAGCCACTTCAACTGCTTTTCGCTCCTCACGTAGCGAACCCCATCCAAGATTTCAGTAACTGGATGCTCGCGAGTAGCTGCTTGAGGCTCGAGCTTCGGTAATCGCATAGTCAGCAAAGTCGACACCACCGAAAACACAGCTGCTACCAAATACGCTCCACCGATGCCAAACGCAGCTACTCCGGCCAACACCCCTGCGGCGGCAGGTCCAAAGATTCGAGTGAGGCTCATCGACATCGATGTCAGGCTGATCGCATTTCCGAGATGTTCATGACCCACCAGTTCCGCCGCCGTTGTAACCCGGGCCGGGCCGATGAGCCCGAACATCGCGCCTTGAGCCAAGCTCGCCACCATCAACATCCAGAATTGAGCGTTATTGGAAACCGCCGCAAGTCCCATAGCTGCAGCAACTAGCGCGATGGTTCCCTGACCGAGAACTAGTAGCGTGCGCTTCGCCCACCGATCAGCAAGAACGCCACCAATGGGTGTAAAGACCAGTAATCCCAACCCAAAGGAAAGATAGACAACGCCAAGTCCGCTTTCGCGTTCGGTGAGGTCCCAAGCCAGCAATCCCCTCAACAAGAACTGCATCTGCACGCCCAAATACGAGAATGCTCCGCTCCACCAGAACAATCGAAAGGACGGAACCCTCAAAGAAACAAAGGTTGATGAGCCGTTTTTCTTGCCGCTCGGAAAAGCCACTCAAGCAAAGTAGCGCTCCCAGTTCGCTACTGCTCGCAATGCCATCTACGATTCGCTATTGAGATTCGGCATACCCCGCCGAACATACGCCTATTTAGGAGTTGACCTATGAGAGAAGCAGTCATTGTCGACGCAGTTCGAACACCCGGAGGCAAACGAAACGGCAAGCTGCAAGATTGGCACGCAGTCGATCTAGCCGCACATGTATTGAAAGCCATCGAGGAGAGGACGGGCATTGACCCTGCAATCGTTGATGATGTGATCATGGGCTGCGTCATGCAGGTCGGTGAGCAATCTCTAAACATTGGTAGGAACGCCGTACTTGCTGCGGGCTGGCCAGAATCGGTTCCGGCTACCACCGTTGATCGACAATGTGGTTCAAGTCAGCAAGCCCTACATTTTGCCGCTCAGGGTGTAATTGCAGGTGCCTACGATGTCGCTATCGCCGCTGGTGTTGAGGTAATGACCCGAACACCAATGGGAGCAAGTGTGGTCAAAGGTATGGGCTTCCCATTCAGCGAGACGATGCAAAATCGCTACGAAGAGACGGGACTTCCCCCTCAGGGCATCGGTGCGGAAATGATCGCCGACGAGTACGGGTTTACTCGCGAGGATCTTGATGCATTTGGGGCCGAAAGCCAAAGACGAGCGGCCGTAGCAACTGCAGAAGGTCGATTTGAAAATGAAATCGTGCCTGTTCCCGTGGAGATCGACGGCGCAACAGAGGTGATGACAGCCGACGAAGGGATCCGGGAAGGAACAACCTCCGAGTCGCTTTCAAAGTTAAACCCTGCATTTCGCGAGGACGGAAAAGTCACGGCGGGCAATTCAAGCCAAATCACTGATGGCGCTTCGGCAGTGCTGGTAATGAGCGCTGAAAAGGCTGCTGAATTGGGCTTACGTGCGCGAGCCAGGTTTCACAGCTTTGCTCTAGCAGGAGCTGATCCAGTGACCATGTTAAAAGGACCAATTCCTGCTACTGAAAAAGTCATGGCTCGCTCGGGGCTCACTCTTGAAGACATAGACCTGTTCGAAGTAAATGAGGCTTTCGCTTCAGTCGTCTTAGCTTGGCAAAAGGAGCATGGCACAGACCTCAACAAAACAAATGTGAACGGCGGAGCAATTGCTTTGGGGCATCCGCTCGGATGTTCCGGTACCAAGTTGATGGCAACCCTTTTGAACGAACTTGAACGCACCAACGGAAGATACGGGCTACAAACAATGTGCGAAGGCGGAGGTATGGCGAACGCAACGATCATTGAAAGGTTGGACGCGTAATGCCAAGAATGAACCTTGAATCATCTTCATCAATAGTTACCGGTGGCGCGTCCGGCATAGGCGAAGAAGCTGCACGTCAGCTCGCCGATGCTGGTTCGCGAGTCGTTATCGCTGATCTACAAGAAGACAAAGGGCAGTCAGTTGCTTCAGAACTAGGTGGCTTGTTCGTCAAATGTGACGTCTCAAATGTTGAAGATGCACAGGCGGCAGTTGCTGCTGCCTCCGAGATGGGGCCCTTACGAGCGCTGGTTAACTCTGCAGGTCTCGGAAGAGCGGCCAGAACGATCGACCGCAACAACGTCCCGGCCGATCTCACGCAGTTCGAGTTTGTCTTAAAGGTCAATCTGATCGGCACCTACAACATGTTGGCTCAAGCTGCATCGGCAATGGCGCAGACCGAACCAGTAGATGAAGACGGCTCGCGAGGGGCCATAGTCAACATGGCTTCCGCTGCTGCATTCGATGGCCAAATTGGACAGGCCGCCTATTCCGCTTCCAAAGGCGGAGTTGTAGGGATGACCTTGCCAGTCGCCCGAGACCTGTCCGCCACGGGGATTCGAGTCAACACTATTGCTCCCGGATTAATAGATACTCCGATCTATGGTGAGGGTGAACAATCAGATCAGTTCAAGGCGCACCTTGGCGAAAGCGTTCTCTTCCCAAAGCGCCTGGGCTACGGAGAAGAGCTCGCCTTTATGGTGATGGAATGCATTACGAACCCTTATATGAACGGAGAAACCATTCGATGCGATGGAGGCATAAGGATGCCTCCGCGCTAAAGCTCGCGCCGCTGAACCAAACCCTCTAGATAATTGATTTAACGAACCGCGACACGATGTCATTGAAATCGGCCGGGTGTTCTTGGTTCGCGAGGTGACCGGCGCCTTCAACGTATGCGAGAGTTGATCTCTTTATTCCTTCGGCAAGTTCTTCAGACAGCTTTGGTGGAGTAACCCTGTCTTGATCACCACAGACAACCAGGGTGGGTACAACAATTGAATCTAAGGAATCCCGGTGGTCAGTTTCAGCCATCGAATTACATGCCCACTGGTATGAGGGCATCCGAACCGAATCCGCGAATAGATGTTCAACTTCGTCAATGATGCGCTGGGGAGCTGCTTCAGCTACCAGAAGCGGTGATCTCTGGCGAGCGAACTCCGCAGCACCGAGCTCGTTTAAAGTCCCTGCCCGGCTGCGCATAGCCTCAGCTTGCTTTGGGTTGGTCCCAGACCCCACGCTGGAGTCAGCCAGAATGAGTGCTGAAACCAATTCGGGGTGACGAATAGCCAATCGTGTCGCTGTGACGCCGCCCCAGGAAACACCTAGCACTACGGAACGTTCATACCCTAAAGAACTGATCAGATCAGCGGCTGCGTCAGCCCAGCCATCAATTCCTGGTTCACTCGCAGGATCCGCAGAATATCTATATCCAGGCGCATCCCACGCAACAAGTCGATGGTGTAACTCGTCTGCTAGATCCCGTTGAGGGAGAAAGGCATCGGCACATGAACCGATGCCATGCATACAAAAGAGCAACTCGTCGCGTTCTTCGCCATGTGACCAATAAAACGGTGTTTCTCGCATCAGTTCGTCTCTAATAGTTCGGAGCTCTGTCTAATTTAAATTGTGGCCTGAGGAACCGGAACACCTGAAACCTCGACCGTTGTTCGGTAGATGCATCCACCCCGCGAAGTCTCACCCCCCGTCACCACATACAAATCCTTTAGGTCTGCTCCCCCAAAACACACGCTAGTAACCATCGGGTCAGGAATCGCAATATGCATGTCTTCTGTGCCATCTGGTGCATAACGCTGAACTTTGCCGCCACTTGGTTGCGCGACCCAAACTCCACCTTCAACGTCTACGGCGAGACCGTCAGTCGCGTTAACACGATCTTCAACAAACACTCTCTTATTGGATACGACATCCCCATCTACATCCGATACCCAGACTCTGCCAGGGATGCTGTCAGCGTGGTACAAGAGCGATCCGTCTGGGGAAAAACCGATGCCGTTTGTGAGCAAAACCCCGTCATAAAGCTCAGTGGCATCGCCATTCGGACCTAATCGCCACAACTCTCCACCCGGGTTTTCTGCGCCCTCTTCAAAAGGGTCAATTTTCAATGAGCCCACGTATATTCGGCCCAAGAAATCGGTGTGTAGGTCGTTAAAACCTGGGAACCCTGGGTCAAACAGGACTCTTATCTCTCCGTCGCGGACATGCTGAATATTGCGTCCGCCCACGACGAGGCCTCCATCGCGGTGAAATACCATTCCACCGACACCTCGACGTTTTGGAATTATGGTCTCAATCTCACCGTCTGGCGTACGTCGATATACCCCTCCATTAGGAACATCAGAAAAATACAGGCGATCTTGTTCATCCACCCTGGGTGCTTCAATTAACCCCCAACCCTCGCTCAATAGTTCAAGCTCTCTCACTGAATCACAAATCCTTCGTAATTGTTGCTAGCTACCTCTTCACACCGACGCGCATAACCCGGGAATCCAAGAAGTGGCATGAACACACGGGTTTTTCCGGGCACGTTTGCTCCTAAGTACCATGAATTGCAGCTTGGGAACAGTGTTCTGTCGGCCTTCGCATTGACATGCTTGACCCACTCCTCTTCAGAGTTGATCTCAGCTTCGATTGTTGAGGCGTCCCTGCTATCAAGCCATTCAATACAGTCGCTAATCCATTCAACATGCTGTTCTATCGAGATGATCATGTTGGTTAACACCGAAGGGCTTCCCGGACCAGAGATGGTGAACATGTTGGGAAAACCTGGGACGGTAAGCCCGAGATATGTGCGCGGACCGGCAGACCACTTCTCTTGTATGGTGAGTCCCTCTCTACCTGTAATTTCAACGCGCAGTATTGACCCGGTCATCGCATCGAAGCCCGTCGCAAAAATCAGAACATCAAGTTCAAATTCAGCGGTTTGGGTCAACAGCCCATTTGTAGTTATTTTCTCAATCGGATCGTCGCTGACGTCGACGAGGCTGACATTGGAACGATTAAACGTTTCGAAGTAGTCGGTGTCGATTACTAGTCGCTTGCATCCGATGATGTGATGAGGGGTCAGTTTGGCTGCTATAGCGGGGTCATTTACAGTCTCCGAAATTTTTTGCCGAACAAAATCTTGCGCGTAGACGTTCGCTGACTCATCAACTAAGACGTCATTGAACGATGTCATGAATAACGTTCCCCCACGCTCCCAGGCGTTTTCAAACCGACGCTCTCGTTCAGCGTCAGACACATCGTGAATCGAGTCGTTGAACTTGGGGATTTCTGCTCCTAATGCCTGGGGCATAGCAAAGTTCGCGTCGCGGAAATCTGAGTACCTGCTCTTTATATCTGCTTGTGTACTTGGATCCAGAGGCGCGTTTCGAGCGGGGATCGTATATTGGGCGGTTCTTTGAAACACGATCAACTCATCGCATTCTTCGGCAATTACCGGAATTGCTTGTACAGCGGAAGACCCCGTTCCAACCACGCCCACCCGTTTGCCTTTTAGAACGACACCTTCTTTGGGCCACTGACCCGTGTGAACTGTTGTACCACCGAAGTCTTCGATGCCATCAAATGTAGGCAGCGATGTTGAAGACAAACATCCGGTGGCCATAACGAAGAATCGGCAAACGGTGGTTTGCCCATCACTAGTGCGGACGCTCCACACATTGTCATCTTCATCGAACTTCGCGGCCTCGACTCGAGTCTCAAACTGAATGCTTTCCCGCAAGCTAAAGCGATCAGCGACGTGGTTGGCGTAGGCGAGTATTTCAGGCTGACTTGAGTACCTTTCTGTCCATTCCCATTCTTGTTGTAGCTCTTCATCAAAGCTGTAGCTGTATTCGAGGCTTTCAACGTCGCATCGCGCACCTGGATATCTGTTCCAGTACCAGGTTCCACCGACGCCGGTGCCTGCCTCAAAGACTCTGGCGCTGTAACCAAGAGAGCGAAGACGCTGCAACATGTACATGCCGGCGAAACCGGCGCCGACCACCACTACATCAACGTCGTATCGCGTTGGGCTCGTCGCTGGAGGAGATGAGCTTGTTGTGCCCGAGCGATCAGCCATAGTTACCAGCCTATTCACCTGGGCCGGCTAGGGCCCGATTGTGAGTGGTCGATCAAGTCTTTCGAAGAGATCGATCAGCATACGCAGGGTTAATCCCCAAATGACCCGCTCTCCTTCGACTGCGATACCAGGCCACAAATCAGCACCCAACGGAGGATATGGGTATTGGATATATCGTGCTTCATCCTGCAGATCAGCAAATGGAACCCATATCGCTGCAGCGACTTCGTGGTTGGGAGTGACAACAGGTCGCTCTCCGTTGAGCCAAAAAAGGTGCGGGGTTACTCTCAGCCGTTGACGCGTCCCGCGAGGGCCTCCCTCAAGATCAGATAGTCGACCAAGCGGACGCGAGTTAGCAAGATCTAGGTCTAACTCTTCTTTCGTTTCTCTAACTGCAGTAGCAAGGCTGTGCTCATCGAGCGCCGCCGTTCGCCCACCAGGGAACGCCATCTGACCCGACCATGGGTCACCTTTCTTGGAGGACCGTTCGATGAACAGCATTTCCGCACCCACAAGTCCGATTCGCATCACGGCTGCGACGGCGGCAGAAGGACCATCAGTCGGCGCTGCGACGCCGGGCACTAGTGCCCGTGTCATCACCTCGGGAGAGAATACGTCATCCACGATGAATGACTCTACGCAGGCATCTAGGGTCAAAGTATGAGTCATTCCAATGGATTACCCGAAGACAAGTTCGCGGAGCTAATAACACAGGTCATCGAATTTCGTGATCGGCAGATTGCCCCACATGTAATCGAGTGGGAAAAAACTCGCATGTTCCCAGCAGATGCGATCGCTTCCGCTCACGAGTTGGGCCTTCTGGGAATGGAAATCAGCCCAGAACTAGGCGGCCTCGGGGTGTCCTTCGCACAAAAATTGAAGGTGCTCGATGTTCTTTCTGAAGTTTCGATGCCCTATGCGTTTAGTTTAGTGAACACACATAATGTCGCAGCGCGACTGGCCCGCTACGGAACTGAGGATCAAAAAGACCGCTTTCTGGTGGACCTATTAGCTGGAAACAAATTGGGATCTACCGCCCTCACTGAGCCAGGCGCAGGTAGCGACTTTTCTTCCATTACTACTCATGCAACTTCTGACAAAGATAGCTGGCGACTTAACGGCGAAAAGGCTTGGATCACCAACGCCGCTAGCTCAACGGTCATAGTCGCATATGCACAAACCGAGCCAGGCACGGGAGCTCGTGGGATCGCCTCGTTTCTTATCGACGGGACTCAAGAAGGTTTCGAACGGGTCGCTCCGTATGACTTAATCGGTAGTCATGCGATAGGGACCGGTGGGTTTCGACTTAACAACTACCTCGCCTCTAAGGCCGATCTCCTCGCCCCCGCGGGAGAGGGATTCTCTGCTGCCTTAGCCACAATCAACGAGGCCCGAACTTATGTTGCTTCAATGTGCTGTGCCATGGTTGAAGCTTCACTACGCTCGTCTGTCGAATACGCATCGAAGAGAGAAAGCTTTGGAAAGCCGATAATCGAGCATCAAGGCTTGTCGTGGCAATTGGCTCGCGTTGCAAATCAACTTGAAGCAGCCAGGGCTTTAACCACCAAGGCCATCATGGTCATTGAAAATGGGGATAGCGAAGCCGCAATTCTCCCAGCGGCACACGCGAAAAAGTTTGCAACCGAATTCGTAGAACCAGCTCTTACTGCGTGCACCCAAGCTATGGGAGCTAATGGCCTGAAAGAAGAATTCCTTCTCGGGCATCGTCTTACCGCCGCAAGGGTCGCCAACTACGTCGACGGTTCAACTGAAATCATGACTGATCGGATAGCCAAATCGCTACGCAGCACCTACACCTAGCCCGAGGACCCACGACTATAGGGATAGGTTTTGCTGATCGATCCAAGGAAAAAGATGTCGGAAACACCCACTAAACCTAAAGACGCTGCTGAACTAACTGTTGCGGCTAACACAGCCGCAGCAAGTTCGATCACCTTTGACGACGAAGCAGACTTTCAGAGGGCCCAGGAGGGATTGATCGCTACTCTTCCAGAAGGTCGAGTTCTAGTCGATGATCAAGTGGTATGGGATTGCGCTCGCTACGACTTTCTGCGCGACAAGCATGAGTCACCAGATACCGTTCATCCGGGTCTTTGGCGTCAAGGTCGCCTTAACGCGATTCACGGCCTCTTTGAGGTAATGGAGGGCGTGTGGCAAGTACGTGGGTACGACATTTCGAACTTGACGCTCGTTAAGGGGAAGTCCGGTTGGATCCTGGTTGACGTATTGACTACCGCAGCAACAGCGCAAGCTTGTTTGGAGCTTGCGAACCAACATCTAGGCGACAGACCCGTCAAAGCCGTCATTTACACCCATTCTCACGCAGATCATTTCGGAGGAATTCTGGGAGTCACCACAGCTGAGGCAGTGGAGCGGGGTGACGTACGAATCATTGCTCCTGAAGGATTTCTCGATGAAGTAGTTAACGAGAACGTAATTGCGGGCGCGGCTATGGCGCGTCGAGCGATGTATCAGTTCGGTCTCTTTCTACCCCCCGGACCTGACGGACACATCGATAATGGTCTTGGTAAAGCATTGCCACTGAGCCCCTCCGGCCTTATCGCACCAACCGAAACCATTGATAAGACGGGGATTGAACTCGAAGTCGATGGCGTTCGGATCATCTTTCAGAACACGCCCGACGCAGAAGCCCCTGCCGAGATGAATTTCTGGTTTCCGGATCTTCGCCTTCTCTGCATGGCTGAGAACTGCACCCACAACATGCACAATCTCTATCCGATCCGTGGCGCTCAGACCCGAGATGCGCTCGCTTGGTCGAAGTACATCAACGAAGCCCTAGACCTTTGGGGTGACCAATCCGACATCATGATCGCCACACACCATTGGCCCCGTTTCGGTACAGATGATTTGAAGGATTTTCTCGTAAAGCAGCGCGATGTCTACCGATGGATGCACGATCAGACAATGCGACTCGCTAACCGCGGTTGGACACCAAGCGAGATTGCAGAGGTTCTAGAACTGCCTAACTGTTTCTCTTCTGACTCACATGTTCAGGGCTACTACGGGACGGTGAGCCACAACGTCAAGTCCGTGTACAACAAATATTTGGGTTGGTATGACGGTAATCCGGCGCATTTGAACCCCTATCCCCCGGTTGAAAGCAGTAAGAAATATGTTGAGTTCATGGGCGGCGCAGATGAACTTTTGCGTCGTGCTAGGAGCAGCTTTGAAGACGGCGACTACCGTTGGGTTGCTCAAGTGGTAAATCATCTGGTTTTTGCTGAGCCGTCACTTCAAGAAGCAAGAGAGTTACAAGCTGACGCTTTGGAACAAATGGGCTATCAGGCTGAATCCGGCACTTGGCGCAATGCTTATTTGTATGGCGCCCATGAGCTTCGAAATGGATCTCTTGACATGTCGGTTGGTCGAGGCCGTCAGTTGGCACACGCGATGACCGCTGAGCAGCTTTTCGATTCAATTGGAGTTCGCCTCAGCACTGCGGCTCTAACCGAGTTGGACGTATCGATCAACTGGACGTTTTCGGACCTCAACGAAGATCATGTTCTCGGTATCCGTAATTGCGCTATTCACCATTTACCTAATAGGCACAGAGAAGATGCAGCAGCAACTATCACCATAACTCGCCACGTTCTTGCCGATGCGCTCGGTGGCATGACCTCATTTTCCGATGCTTTACATCAAAAGAACGTCGCTATTGAGGGCGATGCGTCATTGGTTCTCAAACTTTTTGATTCACTGACGGAGTTTCGTCTTTTTCCCGTCATCGAACCTCACGCTGATCAGGCACATTGATGACTAAAGCTACGCACAGTAGGACCACTCCCCCTAAAGCCCCTTGTAGCCACGTAATTGGTTCATCGTGAATCAGCCATGCAAGACCAACAGCAACTATGTGCATCGTGAGGATGTACAGCGATGATCGCGCAGCTTCTAGATGACCGTGAATCCAAGTCATCAATACGTGTCCAAATACTCCAGTAACGAACGCAACTATCGAAATCCACAGCCAGTCGATCCCCCCGAACTGGGCCCAATCAGATCGATCAGCCATTAGTAGTACTGGGGGAATAGTTGATACGAAAGCCCAGATATTGATACCCGCCATCCACTCGATGGGATCGACGTCATTGTCGAATCTAGCGAGACGCGTCAACACGAAATATAAAGAAAACGTTAGAAGCGATAACGCGGCGAAACCGACACCGACCCACGAAGATCTGAATTCCGAACCTGCTCCAAGGATGACTCCGATAGCCCCAACTACTCCCACCAAGGTGAACACCAGTTGGCGTTGCGTCGGGTATTCCCGAAACAATGGACCAGCTAAAACCAACAGCAGCGCGGGTTGCATCGCCACAACAGTCGACAGAACGGAAATCGTGGCTTCTTGAAGAGTGGCGAATACGAAGATGAGGTTTACCCCAAAAGACAGCCCGGGAAGCGCTGTGGCGGCGAGAACCCGACGTGACAGCATCCGTCTTCTCGATGCGAGTACTAGCAGCAGGAAAGGAGACGATATTCCAAAGCGAAAGAAGGTTCCGATTAGAGGAGGTGCAGTGACGAGTTTGCTGATCGGAGGCCCTAAGCCCCAAACCAATACAACAACTCCCATCACTGCTAAGGGCAGAGCGTCACTCACTTCATCTTGGATTTGAGGTGACTGGTGCCCTTCAACTTCTTGAATCGAAAAAACTGATGGGGTTCGAGACGGTGCTCCGGTCAACTCCAAGCCACTCCAAATGCATCGTCGAATGCGAGTGCTGTGACAGATTGTCGTGTAATTGCACCGTGACCTGAACCTATTGGGTATCCAAGAGGAACCATCGCCAAAGTCGCCCATCCTTCCGGGATGCTCAACGCCTCTTTGACTTCTTCTTCAGCCAAACAATGAAGTGTCGTTAGGACGCACCCCAAACCTTCGGTCCGCGCGGCCAGCATCGCATTCTGGACTGCGGTATAGACCGAGCCTCCTCCTACCATGGAGACACGGTCTAGCTTTGCATCTGTGATCGCCATCATTTGCGGGTCTGCTACGAACATAAGGATTGTTGGAGCTTCGTGAAGGTGATCGGCTAAGTAGTCGCCGGCGATTCTATTTCTTCGCGCTTTTTCCGCTTCATCCGCCGGAAGTTGCTCAATCCTTTTGTCGTAACCTTTGGCATAGCGATACCAGGCGGGTTTGTAGATATCTGCGAGAGCCTGCTTTCGCTCGGAACTCGTTACCACGATTACTCGCCATGGCTGCATGTTGCCACCGGTGGGGGCCCATGCCGCAGCCTGCAACACGCGATCCATTACATCATCAGGTATTGGGTCGGTTCGGAGGCGCCGCACCGCTCTCAGGGTGCTCATCATTTCGTAGATATCGTTCATTTTGATCCTTATAGCCAAGTTGCCCATTCATCCACAGCCATCCGCTCACTTCGGAGACTATTCACAGGCTTCGATTCGTCGCGTTTCCCTATAGCCATTCCACAAAAAAGCATTTCCTCTTCTGGAGCTCCACAAAATTCTTGAACGGCTTGCCAATGGTTGGCCCAGGCCTCCTGCGGGCAGGTATCTAACCCTGCCTCAACCGCTAGAAGCATAAAGGTTTGGAGGAACATGCCTAGATCGGACCATTGTGCGGAGCCCATATTTCTTTCAATGAAGCAAAAGAATGCTGCCGGAGCCCCAAAAAATTCAAAGTTGCGAGCAAGGTGAGCGAGTCGCGCTGGTTTGTCTTCCCTGGGGATTCCCAGTTTTTCGTACATCGCCTCGCCCAACTCGAATCGATTGGTCCGATACGGCTCCTGCAAACTTGGCGGGTATACCGGATATTCAGATTCTCCTGGGCTGCGACTGGCAATGAACGTCCGGAAACGATCCATAGCATCACCGTTAACTACGTAGACCTTCCAAGGTTGAACGTTTCCACCCGACGGGGCCCGTGATGCCACCTCCAACAGATCGCGGATTTGTGTATCACTGACAGGGTCAGGCAGAAATGATCTGATCGATGCTCTCCGTTGGGTGGCTTCGCTGACGTTCACTTTGGTCGCTCCTGGTAATAACGGCTCCCACGAGTGTGCCTCAACAGAAACTTGATTGCTCAGGAACTTCGTAAAGACTCAGTAGCTCCATCAACCGATAGGACTTGTCCCGAGACATGTCGACCCGCTGGCGAGGCCATGTAGACGACGGCACCCGCCACGTCGGCGGCGTCCATGAAGCGTCGCATCGAAACCTGAGTCTCATATCCGGCGCGAATCGTTGCTTCGTCGGCCCCTTTTGCTTTCGCTTCTTTTGCAATCACTTGGTCCATGCGAGGACCACCAACAGACCCAGGGCAAATAACGTTTACTCGGATGTTGTCTTCACCCAACTCCATAGCCCAACTTCGCCCCAGCCCAACTATGGCCCATTTAGCGGCCACATAGGGGGAACGGTAGGGATAGGGGAAGATACCTGCTGTTGAAGCGATGTTGACTATTAAGCCACTGTCGGCAGAACGGAGTAGCGGCACCGCTCGCGCCGTGACTCGGAAAGTTCCACTTATATTGACTCGGAGTACTTCATCGAAGTCAACGGGGTCAATCTCATCTACCAAGCCCGCCGGACCGGCTATGCCTACATTATTGACCAGCACGTCAAGTCCACCGAGGTCGCGTTCTATGGCGCGAAACATCTCTTCCACTTGAAGTGCTTGAGATATATCTGCGACATGGTCCGGGCTGGTGCTTGGGTCCATATCGCAAACAAAGACAGTGGCGCCAGCCGAACGGAGGGCGGCGACTATCGCTGCACCAATACCAGATCCTCCTCCTGTGACCAGGACTCGAAGACCGTCTTTAACTCTTCCGGTTTCAAGAATTAGTGGTTGATTCACTAACGCGCACCCTAATTCGTGGGGAAAGGATTAGACGTTCATTGCTTCTACGCCTAGACAGAAGGTCAGAAATTTGCTTCATCTAGGGGAAACATGTCAGAAATACCAAATTTTTCGGTTGATCTTTCGGGGCAGACTGCGTTTGTCACCGGTACAACCTCGGGATTGGGTCAAAGGTTCGCGCGGGTTCTCGCCGCCTGCGGCGCAAACGTTGCCATTGCTGGACGTCGCGCTGACCGACTCGAAACGCTTGCCGAGGAGCTCAGATCCATGGGGACAGAAGTGCTACCTGTCCCATTAGATGTCACCGATACGGATGCTCTTTTCAGCGCAATAGAGCGAACTGAAAACGAATTGGGAACCGTACAAATTTTGGTTAACAACGCTGGTAAGCCTGACGCCCAACTTGCTTTGAAAATGGACCCCGCATTCGTTGACGAAATGGTGGCAACCAATTTGACGTCTCTGTTTCATCTCGCGAGTGAAGTGACCCGACGCCTAATAAAGGCCGAGCTTCCCGGGCGAATAGTTAATATTTCTTCTGGAGCTGCCTATAGCGCTGGGGTAGGTACCTCCTGGTATGCGATCACCAAGAGCGGCGTTGTCCGCATGACTGAAATGTTGGCTTTAGAGTTCGCCAGGTACGACGTCAATGTCAACTGCATTGCCCCAGGTGCGTTCGAAAGCGAAATGATGGACGGGATGCTCGAACGAATGGGCGACATTACTGAGGGCTTCCCGCGTAAGCGACTGGGCAAAGCGTCTCAACTCGACAGCACTTTGCTTTACCTAGTGTCACCATCTTCTGATTTCGTAACAGGTGCGACGATCAGAGTTCATGATGCTCAAGGAGCCCGCTAGCGTTCATCGCCTCCCAGCAAGCTATTCTGCCAAGTGGTGACCACTGATATCAGCACTGCAGTTGAACAATGGCGAACTCAAGGTTGGACCGTGGTCCACGACTTAGTTCCAACTGAAGAGATAGATGCTGCTGTCGAGGAGCTTTGGGACCATTTTCCACATCCGGATGATTACCACTCAGGTAATCCGGCAGCTCAAGCTCAGTTTGAGGGCGAAAGCACAGATCTTCGTTATCAGCCCACCAAGCAAGGAAACTCACACCAACTCAGTGACGGTCAGAGCGAAGGCGCAGAGTTTCGTTTGCGGCAATTTCTGGGCCATGTGCTATTTCCATATGACTCGTATCTACTCAATCGATTGCAAATTCATCCCAACGTGGTGGATTTTGCAAAAAAAGCGATGGGCGATGAGGACATCCGTCTCTACCAGGCACGGATCTGGGGAAAGTACACCGGAGTCACCAACTACGAGCAACCGTTCCACCAAGACCGTAATCACACGATCGTTCCGGATCGGGTTGAACCAGGGTGGTGGAACATGCTGGGTTTCTTGTATCTCTCTGATGTGGAAGAAGGGGTTGGCCCTACTGAGATCCTGAGCCTTGGTGATTCTCCACCGGGCACTAATCCTCAATCCGCGGCCGGTCGACGCGGTTCTTACTTGGCTTATCGAACCGATGTCTGGCATCGAGGAGTTGATCTGACGCGCGAGGGTGGGTCAAGGTTTTTGATGAATATCGCTTTCAAACACGCCCACCATGAGTGGATCGGGTTTGACAGTTTTCAGCAAAACGCAAATAGAGGTCCTTGGTCGAAGTTTGCAGCGAGCTGCACCCCCGACGAGTTAGCGCTATTTGGGGCACCCCGACCCGGGCACCCTTTTTGGACCGCCGAGCTAGTCGAAGCCTTAAGAGAGCGTTATCACGGCATCGATATAACACCCTGGCTAGAAGGACTCGATAAGTGAACTTGGACCAAGCGATAGACAACTGCCTAAGTAAAGCCGTGGAAGATCGAATCATTCCTGGTGCAGTTGGAGCAGTAGTTGACAAGGATGGATTAGTCGCTATTCGTGCCCACGGAGCAAAATCCGAAGCCGCTCCCATGAAAGCAGACACGGTGTTCCAGATCGCATCGATGACGAAGCCAATAGCTGGGGTCGCGTGTCTCCAAGCAGTTGAACGTGGATTGCTGCAACTCGATCAACCCGCGGCCGAAATCATTCCACAGCTTGCTGATTTGCAGGTTCTTGAAGACATCAAAGAGTCAGGTCCCGTGCTTCGCCCTCCGAAGAATCCTGTGACGTTGCGTAACTTACTCACGCACACATCCGGCTTTACCTACGAAGTTTGGAATTCCGAGATCGCGCAGTGGATAGAGCACGAGGGCACGCCAGGTATCGGCAGCCGCGAATTGGCGTCGCTCAACCGACCGCTGTCTTTTGAACCCGGCCAACGTTGGGAATACGGCATAGGGATCGACTGGGCCGGACAACTTCTTGAAGCGGCAAGCGGCGTCAAGCTCGGTGAATGGATGCGTAAGGAAATTTTTGATCCTTTGGGTATGTCCGACACCGGTTATCACTGCAGCTCCGAGATGGAAGAACGCAAGGCTGCTGTTCACATACTCGCGAAAGATCGGTGGAAAGCACTACCTACTGAGCCTGCAAAAACTATTGCAGAGTTCGATAGCGGTGGAGGCGGTCTGTTTTCAACGGCGATCGACTACGCGCAGTTCATTCAGATGATTCTGTGCGACGGCAAGCTTGAAGGACACGAGATTCTTTCGAGTCAGACGGTGTCGACAATGTCTTCAAACAACATGGGGAATCTACGCGTAACGCCTGTCACCTCGATTGACCATAACCTGAGCGCTGATTTCGAATTTATGCGTGGGGTACCAAAGTCGTGGGGACTCACCTTTCAAATCAACGAGGACAGCGTTATCGGAGGCCGCAGCGCCGGATCGCTCAGTTGGGCTGGGCTCTTCAACACCCACTTTTGGATTGATCGAGCTTCGGGAGTAGGTGCGTTGTTGATGACCCAAACGCTTCCCTTCATGATCCCTCAAGTCGCAGCCCTTCTTGAGCAATTCGAACAGACGGTCTACCAATCGTTGGCCTCTTAAAGTGACAACTCCCGTTCGCCCGAAAGATGAAAGGGAATTTATTGCGTTCGCCGCGCTATTAACGACCGCTATAGCGCTGTCTATCGACATGCTTTTGCCCGCTTTCGCCGAACTTCGGTCTACTTTCGGAATGGAACCCACTTCGAATCTTCCTGGCTTAACAATCACTTGCATATTTGTCGGCATGGCGATTGGAATGCCCATATATGGCCCCTTAGCCGACACGTTCGGTCGCCTTCCAATCCTGCGGATAGGCATCGCCCTATTTGCTCTGGGTGCTCTGGGGGCAACTTTGGCCCCGAATCTGGGTTTCCTGCTCGCTTCAAGAGTCCTCTGGGGGATTGGGTGCGCAGCTCCTCGAACAATTAGCCAAGCCATGATCCGAGACAGGTTCGAGGGCGACGACATGGCTCGCGTTATGGCGATAGTGCAAACCGTCTTCTTCGCGGGACCGGTCTTAGCCCCAGTCATAGGTGATCTACTCCTTCGGAGCGGCGGTACGTGGCGACTGACGATGCTTTTCGGTCTCGTTATAGCAGTGGTGATGTGGTTGTGGTCTTTTCGTGTCGCAGAGTCGCTCCAAGCGTCAAATCGTCGCGAGTTGAGCTTTGCGACTACTCGGCAGGGAATACGAATTGTTTTCGGGAACCGCATCACTATCGGCTATGCACTTACTCTCCTGTTCTCGGGAGGAGCCTTCTACAGCTTTCTAAGTAGCTCAGAACTGATCGTGAGTGAGATTTTCGATCGCCCTAGCTGGTTCGTTCCGTACTTCAGTATCACCATGTGTGTAATGGCAGCTGTGGCATTAACTGGTTCGCGAGTTGTGGGACGGGTCGGGGCCAGACGACTTGGCCACAGTGCCCTTGGGTTTCAACTAGCAGTCAGCTTGTTGATGCTCATTGTTGCGCTGGCCACCAATGGTGTTCCCCCCGTTGGAATGTGGATGGTGCTGATGTCAGCTCAAATAGCCGCGATGGTCGTAATGATGCCCAACATGACCACTCTCGCTCTCGAACCAATGGGTCCGCTTGCGGGTACTGCGGCATCAACCATTGGTTTTATTACCTTGGCTTTAGGCGCGATCTTGGGTGCAGCCATCGATCGTCAAATCGCGACAACGGTAACGCCCTTGGCCATTGGTTACTTCGCCTACACGACAGTCGCTGTGTTGGTAGTGATGGCCATGATCCCCAAAAAAGAGATCACGGAGATCGACGACAACTAGTTTCAGATGACCCTTACGGGAACTGAACGCGGACCGCGAACCTGGGTGCCTCCCCACTGCACTTCAGAGTCTGCTGCGAGCGAGAATTCAGGAAATCGTTTGAGCCATTCTTCCATTGCAACGACAAGTTCCATTCGCGCCAAATTCGAACCAAGGCAACGATGAATCCCGATACCGAATGCAAAGTGACGGTTTTCTTGGCGGTCGATAATGACTTCCTCTGGTCGATCAAACATTTCTGGGTCACGATTACTTGCTCCGAACGGAAGAAAAACCTTGTCCCCCGCCATTACCGGACATCCAGCTATCTCAGTGTCTTCGGCGGCAACACGCGCCATAGTCACCGGAGAGTATGCACGCAGAAATTCTTCTACTGCTGTCGGAATCAACTCCGGTTCCGCCACAAGACGATGCCTATCGTCGTCATGGGTTGCGAGGTGAAGCAAATTGGAGGCGATAGAACTCCATGTCGTATCGATACCCGCAACCAGCAAAAGGAAACATGTGCCTAATACATGTTTATCTGTCAGGGGGTCTCCGTTGGGAAGAGTTTCTGCCTGGAGCTTGCTAATCAAGTCGTCACGAGGATTAGCTCGCCGGTCAGCAATTGTCTTCTCGAAGTACTCAAGGATTTCTTTCGTCGCTGTGGTTAAACGCTCCCACTCTTCTTCGGGATGACTTTGAAGAATGTCTGTGGCCCACCTAGTGAACATTTCGCAATCTTCTTCCGGTAGACCAATCATCGCCCCGATTACTCGGACTGGGATGTATCGGGCGTACTGTTCTGCTGCATCTATTACATCTGAAGGGTCGATCGCATCAAGCAACTCAACAGCGATGCTTCGAGTTACCTCTCTCATCTCCTCGACTGCTTTTGGTGAGAAATACGGCAACAGTATGCGACGAGCATCCGTATGAAACGGAGGGTCGGAGGTGATCGGCGGAGCGACAAGCAAGCTGACGCCCTCTGGGGTTGCTGCCACACCTATGTCACGAGACGAAAAGTTTTCGGTGTCGTACGCAATTGAAGAGATATCTCCATAAGTGGTCGGTAACCAGCCACCTCCATTAAGAGAGGTATGTGCCACAGGGCATTCAGATCTCAGTCGTTTCCAGACCTTTGGGGCTTCCTGGACATACTCTGGACCGAACACATCAATATCAAGTTCGTGGTTGGAACTATCGCTCATTACCTAAGCGTAGATCCAGAAGCGGGGGCCGTGCACGTAGGCTCTCAATATGAGCACGAACCACTTACATGAAAACCTTGGTCCAGGACTATTAGAGGAAGTAGCTCCGAACGTATTCAGCTACGTGCAACCGGACGGAACATGGTTCATTAACAACACCGGCTTTATCGTCGGGAACAGCGGCGTGGTAAGCATCGACACAACTTCTACCGAGTTTCGCAATCGCGCTTACATCGACGCAATAGCCTCGGTAACTTCCCAGCCGGTCAAATTGCTTGTAAACACCCACCACCACGCAGATCACACACACGGAAACTATCTCTTCCCTGAAGCCACGATTATTAGCCACGCTTCTTGTCGAGACGTAATGCTGGCTACAGGCATTCCTGACTATCGCGCCGCTTTCCCCACAGTCGACTGGGGCGATCTCAAATTCCGGGCTCCGGATATCACCTTTGAAGGCTCGACCACAATCCACCTAGACGACGTGACAATTGATCTCTTCGACTTAGGCTTCGTGGCCCACACCGAGGGAGACGTCTTAGCGTGGCTTCCGGACCGCGGAGTCCTTTTTACAGGTGATCTGATTTTCCACGGCGGAACTCCGTTTGCGCTCTTTGGGTCCGTTCAAGGGACACTCGACGCATTGGATGTTATAGAACGTCAAGAAGCAGAGGTCATAGTCCCCGGCCATGGTCCAGCGTTCGCAGGCTCACAAATCAAAGATGTTTTGGACAGCCAACGGTCATACCTTCGCTTCGTGCAGCAAACAGCAGAACTCGGGATAGCGGCTGGCCGAACACCCGTCGAACAGGCATCACAAACTGACCTAAGCGAGTTCCAACACCTCACTGACAGCGAACGACTCGCGGGGAACCTTCATGTGGCATACCGAGAGAACCCCAAAGCGGACTATCAGTGGGTAGGTTTCGAGTCCGCTATCACCGACATGATCGTTTTCAACGGCGGCCAACTTCCTCACTGTCTAGCGTGACGACAAGGCCGCAACCTAATAAGGCAGGACCAGCCCGGGGCGCGGCCAGTCAGCACGAATTAGTTTGCCAGTTCCCGACAACGTAATGAACGCCGTCTTCATATCTGCTCCCCCAAAACAAATGTTTGTGCAAAGCGGATCGTCAACTGCAAAGAATTCCAGCTCTTCTCCGTCGGGAGTAAAGGTACTAATCCCGCCTGTTTGAATTGTCGCCACGCTGACATTGCCCTCAGCATCTATTGCCAAGGAATCAAACAATTTCCTGCCAGCGGGTCGGGCCAGGAAGCGGCCGTGCGGTGAACCAGCTAGTTCACCAGGTCCGTCGAGTTCCCAGTACAGAATCGAACCTTGGTGTGTTTCCGCTACATACACTCTGTCTTGCTGCGGGGATAATCCAACTCCGTTAGGGCCATCGAGCGGAAAGGCAATCTCCCGGACCGAAGATCCGTCCGCTTTGCCATAATAAAGGCCGCCTCTGTCGCGAGTGCGAGCTCTCATTTTTCCGTGGTCGGTGAACCAGAGCCCTCCCGTCGAGTCGAACATCAGATCATTTGGTCCTTTTAACGGGACGCCATCAACGTCGGCATAAACCACTTCGACTGCACCCGTTTCTAGGTCGACGCGCTCGATACGGCCTGATGAGTAATCATCAGCGACTAGGCCAGGGATTGTTAAGCCCCGAGCTTCGCCCCATTCAAACCCACCGTTATTGCACACATATAGCGCACCGTCCGGGCCGATCGCCGCACCGTTTGGCCCTCCCCCTGGCTGAGCTAAAACGTCAACAGACCCGTCATCTGGATCAACTCGCGTGATCGTCCCTCGCTTAATTTCAACCAGGACGATTGATCCATCTGGCATTACCACAGGTCCCTCGGGAAATTCTAGACCGGCGGCGATGATCTCATAATTGCTCATAGCTTGACCCTAGCCCTACTGGGTCATTGGGAATTGATTTAGCGATCAGCGAGGAGTGTGTCTAGTTCTTCTTGCGTCATCAACACATCGCGCGCTTTGGATCCGATCGAAGGACCAACCACGCCCCTCTGCTCTAAGAGGTCCATAAGTCGCCCTGCTCGAGCAAAACCGACCTTTAACTTCCGTTGCAGCATCGACGTAGAACCAAGTTGCGTTTCAACAATTATCGCCATTGCCTGCATCATCAGATCATCGTCGTCCTCATCTCCTGAGGAACCTCCCGGAATCACAACGGGGTTTGTGTCCTCGGAACCCTCCACGCCTTCGAGATAATTAGTTTCGGGTGCCTGTCGACGCCAGTGCGCCACTACTTGATGGATTTCGGCTTCACTGACCCAACAGCCTTGTACGCGTTGGGCAATGCTGCTGTTCGAATTCAGGACCAGCATGTCTCCCTTCCCGATAAGACGTTCCGCTCCAGGCTGATCCAGAATGACTCGGCTATCAGCAAGGCTGGAAACAGCGAACGCCATCCGAGAAGGAATATTCGCTTTTATGACACCGGTAATCACGTTGACAGATGGTCGCTGGGTTGCGATAACTAAATGGATTCCCACTGCACGGGCCATTTGCGCAAGACGAGTGATTGAATCTTCGACATCTCGAGCAGCGACCATCATCAGGTCATTTAATTCGTCAACGACTACTACAACGAACGGCATCCGTTCAAATTCGCGTTCTTCATTGAGGTCGGACGCCAATCGTCCTTCGTCATATGCCGCGTTATACCCAGTGATATCGCGAAAACCGATTTCGGAAAGAACGTCGTAACGGCGCTCCATTTCCTTGACTGCCCAGGACAAGGCATTCGCGGCTTTTTTCGGGTTGGTGACGACCTGGGTCAGCAAATGAGGGAGACGGTCATACTGGCCAAGTTCTACTCGCTTTGGATCAATAAGTATCATGCGCACCTCGTCAGGTGTGGTTCGCATAAGCAGCGACGTAATTACTGAGTTGATGCACGAAGATTTTCCTGCCCCAGTTGCACCCGCTATTAACACATGTGGCATGGACGCAAGGTTGGCCATTACAGCATTTCCTGAAATGTCTTGACCAAGGGCCACTTCAAGGGGATGAACGGCATTAGCCGCAGTTTCCGTCGCAAGTATGTCGCCTAACGCGACGAGATGGCGATCCGCATTTGGAACTTCAACACCAATCGCGGAACGTCCTGGTATAGGCGCAAGAATGCGAACGTCAGCAGATGCCATCGCGTATGCAATGTCTTTGTGAAGGCTCGTAACCCTAGATACTTTGACGCCTTTCCCTAGCGACAACTCATAACGAGTTACCGTCGGACCAACTTCCATACCGGTAACTCGAGTTTCGACTCCATGGCTCGCAAGCGCTGCTTCCAGGTTGCGCGCTCCATTTTGCAGGAGACGCTCATCGACGTCCTGGGAGCCGGACCGTTCAAGATTCTCAGGTCCCGGCAATTGCCAGTCGCCGGTTGGTCTCGCCGTCAAATCGATTTCCATTTGCTCCGGAGGGCGGTCCCCAGCAGACGCATTAACTTGAGGCTCATCAGCTTCTTCGAACGAATCCTCTTCGGGCTCGCGCAAGCCAGGTTCCTCTGTCAACGATTCATCAGACGAAAACTCCTCGGCTGCTTCTACTATCTCAAACTCGTCAGCGGCCGGAGGTTCATCTATTTCAGGGGCGGGGAGACCTCTACCTGGAACTGAAATGGTGGGCATTGGTCGCCGTCGCTCCCGCCATGATGTCTCTGACATCTCTCGGTCAGAACCAAGACTTTGCAAGCTTCTGAAGCCCCGCCCAAGCTGGCGACCTGCTAGTAACACAACCCGACCTGCAAGACCCAAAACTTGTCGCAAGCCAGTATCGGCGACAACCAATATCCCGAATAGAGCGCCGAGTAAAAGCACAACCCAGGCTCCTGGATCATCGACAGCTCGACGCAACGGTTCACCTATCACCGCGCCGATTACTCCTCCCGATGATCGGAGCTCGTCTAGGGTCGTACGAATGCCATCCGCATCACCTACGAGATGAGCCATTCCTGACAACGCGAGACTTGTCAGCGTCCCTCCGAAAGCAATCCGCCACGTCCTCTCGCTGTGTTTGTCACGGAGTATCGCGTAAGCGCATAACACCAGGGCAAATGGGACCACGTAACGGAAAATCCCTACGAGAACGCTCATGACGCTCTCTAGGAGACGCCCAGCAATGCCCGCTTTATCACCGAAAAGAGCTAAGAGCGAAATAGCTGCTACGACCAGAAGCAGCAGACCCGTGACATCATGTCCGCGCCCGCGTAATCCTGCTTCGCTCATTCTTCGAAATATCGATGATTTAGTTGACTTCATAGTTCACGGCGTTTCTGCTGGACCGCTTAACTTCGCCTAAACCTAAATTGACCCTTTGTTGACTAGGCGCGCTAATCCCACACTGGCGAGAGTACCGAAACGTCGGTGGAATTCGAGTTCAGTCGACCAGAATCACCGACGCCGAGATAGGAGGTCGACGTCGGGTCCGGTTTCCCACGAAACGCCCGGTGGTCCGTCGAACAAGACGTTCAACCACTTCTCTTTCTTCTCCAGCATCAATCGCCGCGTTCACAACCTCGCTTACTTCTACTTCCAGCTCCGCTAGTACTTGGACACTTCGCTCAGCGTCGAGCCATCCAAGTGTCGATATGTCGGGGTGCCCAATTAGGCCACTTTCTTGACTAAGTAAGACAGTCACGTGAACAAAGCCGCCCTCCCCTAGCTTTCGACGGTCCTCTAATAAATCGGGCGACAAGTCGTCTAAGAGACCATCGACGTAGTGGTAGGGCGCTGCTATACGGCCACTAAAGCGGAGCCCGTTGGCATCTAAAGTGACCTGGTCGCCATCGTCAGCAACGATAGTTCGATTCGACGGGTGGCCAACTTCGATCGCCAAATCGGCGTTTCGTCGCAGCATGCGGTGTTCGCCCTCAACTGGTAGGTACCACTCTGGAAGTACAGCCTCGTATAGGTCCTGCAGCTCCTCTCTTTGGGCGTGACCTGTGGTGTGGACGTGCTCAAATCCGTCATGAACTACCTCACACCCCAATCGAGTTAGTCGGTTAATCATTCGATAAACAGGGAGTTCATTTCCGGGTATGGGGTGACTGGATAGAAGCACTACATCATCTTCAGACAGCGACAGGTCTGGATGGTCGCCTCTTGCCAACAGTGACAGCGCTGCGTTGGCTTCACCCTGAGAGCCCGTACAAATCACACATATTGCTTCTGGGTCGTATTCTCCGATTCTGTCAATGGAGTCGATTGCACGGTGGGGGACGTTTAGAACACCTATTTCTTGAGCAATCCGTATATTGCCCACCATCGATCGTCCAAGGGGGAAAATGGTCCTACCTTCGCTGATGGCGATATCACAAATCTGTTGAACTCGGTGAAGGTGGCTAGCGAAGCAACTGATAATGAGGCGTTGGTCTCCCCACTTAGGGATGAGTTGTCGCAGGGTGTCACCAACAGTTGACTCTGACGGACTCCACCCAGGCTTGTCAGCATTTGTCGAGTCCGCCATCAACAAACGTACGCCGCCCTCGCGCAGCTCTTTCAGTCGTTCAAGGTCCGTAATTCGACCATCTATTGGTTCCCGATCGATTTTGAAGTCTCCGGTGTGGACTATCACCCCTTGTGGGGTATGCAAGACAACACAAAGGCTTTGAGGAACAGAATGGGTAATTGGCAGCACCTCTACATCGAACGGCCCAACCTGGAAGCGCTGGCCGTCACTAACCACATGAAACGACGTCCGGTCCTCCAATCTTGCTTCGATTACCTTTTGTCGAGCAAGGCCCATCGTGAGTTCAGACCCATAGAGCGGAACTTCGAACTGTTTGAGAAGGTGAGGCACCCCACCCAGGTGGTCTTCATGACCATGGGTGACGATCACACCAGCAAGATCCTCGCTGCGATCTTGTAGCCACTTGGTATCTGGAAGAATCACATCAACGCCGGGCATGGTTACATCAGGAAACATGACCCCGAAATCTATTAGGAGCAACTTCCCACCAATTTCAATGCAAGTGGAGTTCCGTCCAACTTCGCCAAGGCCGCCAAGGAACGTGATAGTTACGTCGGGCGATACCAATTCAGGCCTTTAACCGCGAGTAGACCTCTCGGGCTTTGTCTTCCAAACCGTCAGGTGTGGGACCCATAGGCAAACGAGGTTCACCGACTGGTAGGCCCAGAGTTCTCATCATCGCTTTAGTAGGAACTGGGTTAGGAGCGGCGTCACCAGTCTCATAGTCAAAACTCTCTAATAGGCGGGCGTTTATTCGACGAGCTTCGTCCGCATTTCCTGATTCCCAAGCATCCATCATCGCCACAAATTCAGGCGCTGACCAGTGCGCCGCGACGCTAATGACGCCAACTGCTCCCACCGCAAGCAGGGGCAGCGTCAGGTTGTCGTCGCCGCTATAGACCTCGAAATCTTCGGGAGCGTCTCGAATAACCTTCGCCGTCTCACCAGGGTTACCTGCCGCGTCTTTAACTGCTACAACATTTGGAATTTCGTGAGCTAGGCGCAGGAGGGTAGACGTCTCGATTTTGCGGCCCGTTCTCACCGGGATGTCATATAGGACAACTGGCAAGCTGGTGGCTGATGCCACTGCATCAAAATGAGCATAAATTCCTTCTTGCGAAGGGCGGTTGTAATAGGGAGTGACTGCCAAGATTCCATTGCAGCCAAGTTCCTCCGCTTTCCGTGTTTGGTGAACAGAGTGAGCCGTGTCGTTGGTAGTGGTACCAGCAATAACCGGGACGGTGACGGCCTCCGCAACAGCTCTCCACAGCTCCCAGTCTTCTTCATCTGTTACGGCTGGACCTTCACCGGTCGTGCCGGTAATCACCAACCCTTCACTTCCTTGTTCTACGAGCCATTTGGCAAGGGTGACCGATGCGTCAACATCTAAGGCGCCATCTTCGTTAAATGGCGTCACCATCGCTGGAATAACTCGACCAAATCGCGCAGTC
>CEUS01126253.1_pt1 | contig 42278 bp, 34 predicted proteins | sample 427031 | NCBI WGS metagenome assembly CEUS01 (sample SAMEA2622837, study PRJEB7988) | marine metagenome | biome: marine biome (ENVO:00000447); feature: marine epipelagic mixed layer (ENVO:xxxxxxxxx); material: "saline water (ENVO:00002010), including plankton (ENVO:xxxxxxxx)" | depth 140 m | reverse complement strand
CCCCGTCTTATCTAACCCTTCGGGCTCCGTTGTGGACGAATACAAAGTATATAATCGCCTTGGTGACGGAGTCTCCGCACCCGCAACATTTGTGATTGGACAAAATCGGGAAATCGTTTGGAAATATATTGGGACCTCATCAGGCGATAGACCCGGAATCGAAGAACTCATATCAAAACTAAACTAAAAACGATGAAACACCTTTAATCACATCGTCGTTTATCAGTTCTGTATGTTATTGTGAGCCTGCTTCTCTTTCCATTCAATCTCTCGTTGGAGCTCTAGTGGCACTCCAATGCCCCCACGCTCAATATCCAACATCATATTCGCTATTTCCAAACCCTGCCCTTCTGCACCTATCAAATTTTCTAGCGGAGAAGTTACATCTGTCATATAAATCGTTTGCTCCGCTCCTGGGGTGAGTAGATTAGATGGCCGAATCAAAACGTCGGACCCAGTTGTATCAACGGCAACTATGCTAAATCGTTCATCGGTCGAAATATCTTGATCCGTGATTGCAAGACATAAGGCAAGATCAGGAGTCAATTGGCTGGTAATGTAATCTTTCTGACCATTCAAAACATAACCGCGATCACTCTTAAGTGCCACCGTCCCAATTGAACGGATATCCGTACCTCGATCCGCTTCAGTAAACATATGAACCAGCGTCTTTTCTCCTCGCAGAACAGAAGATAAAAGGGTCATCTTTTGCGATTCTGTCCCGTAAACACGGAGAGCCATCATCGCCATAGTGGAGCCATGAAGCGGCGGTAACCGCCGCCGTCCCAATTCTTCCTGAATGATTGATGCATGATGTACGGATAAGCCTCCACCTCCATATTGTGCAGGCCAATTAGGTGCCAACCATCCTTTTTCACCAAGGTTCTTACGAAACTGAACGGTCCATTCTTGTAGAGGCTCAGGTAACGGATTTCCCCTGCGTGGCAAAGGAATGTCAGGTGGAATTTTGGCATTCTCATCAAGCCATTGCGAAACCACTTTCCTAAAGGAATCAATTGCTCGCCGTTCATCAGATGAATAAAATGTACCTGCCATAAATATCCTCCAGAAGCTCTATTCCAAATAACGATTAGTATATTCAGACCATAGGCCATAAACAATCTATACTAGGTATACTAAAAAGAAAACAACATACCGACATACTGAAATGGTGAGATATACTTGAATTCATTAAACGAAACGCAACAATGATGGTTCTCACTTTGGTGCTTTTAGTTGTTGGTTGCGGCCTCACTTTTGGAAAGAAATTGTTTTTTGGAGGTTAAACGTGAGCACAAAACAATTTGAAAAAGCGACCCTAGCGGGCGGATGTTTTTGGTGTACTGAGGCAATCTATGAAAAGGTGAAAGGGATCAATCTGGTTGAATCAGGCTACATTGGAGGCGACGTCGTAAATCCAAGCTATGAACTTGTTTGTTCAGGAACAACCGGACACGCTGAAGCTGTTCAAATCACATATGATCCTTCAATCATTTCTTATGATGAAATACTCAAGATCTTCTTCGCAACACATGACCCCACCACTTTAAATCGGCAAGGAGCTGATATTGGAACGCAGTATCGATCAGCTATTTTCTGGCATACCAAAGAACAGGAAAAAAGCGCAACCGACATAGTGTTAGAGCTCGTCAAATCAAACATCTGGACAGATCCTATCGTCACAGAAATAGTTCCACTTAGCCCTTTTTTTAAAGCTGAGGACTACCATCAAGGGTATTATCGGGAAAACTCAGCACAAATGTATTGTCAGGTTGTAATAACACCGAAGATGGAAAAATTCTCGATCGAGTATAAAGATTATTTAAAAGAAGATATGTAATTAAAGTAGCCCAATCTCCCTAAATGCCAAGACATCTATTCTAAACCACCCCATGACGAGCCGGTCTTCATTTCAACTTTTAGTGGCACGTTAAGAGACATCGCTTCAGGCATAATCTCTTGAACCCAATTCATGACCTGAGCCACTTCTACTTTCGGAACTTCAAATATAAGTTCGTCATGAATCTGCAAAATCATTTTTGCTTCAGTCGACTGCCTCTGAATTTGATCGTCTAAACGCACCATAGCAACCTTTAATATATCAGCGGCCGTTCCTTGGACAGGCATATTGACTGCCATTCGTTCAGCAGCCTCACGCACTTGTCGATTCGATGCCTTGATATCGGGAATGTAACGTCGACGTCCCATAGCTGTTTCTACATACCCATATGTTCGCGCGTGGTCCTTTGTGGACTCAATATAGTCACGAACACCTGCATATCGGTCAAAATAAGTGTCAACAAAACTTCCCGCTTCCTCTCGAGTGATTTCGAGGCGTTGCGCCAAGCCAAATTTGGTCAACCCGTAAGCCAAACCGAAATTCACCATTTTTGCAATCCTTCGCATATCTGAAGTGACCTCTGAGATAGGGACATTCAACACTTCTGACGCAGTTGCTGCATGAATATCTTCATCGTTTTCAAATGCTCGAGTTAATCCTGGATCTTCAGAAAGATGAGCCAAAACCCTGAGTTCGATTTGCGAATAATCGGCAGCAAGCAGAATATTATTTGCATCTGTAGTCGTGAAAGCATTTCGGATTTTACGCCCTGTTTCCGTACGTACAGGAATATTCTGTAAATTGGGGTCGTTAGAGGACACTCTACCTGTAGCCGAACCTGTCTGGTTAAAGCTTGTATGCACCCGACCTGTATTTGGATTAACCTGACCCGGTAGCGCATCAATATATGTAGATACAAGTTTTGAAAGTTCTCGATATGAGATTAGCAAATCAATAATCGGATGTTGATCTTTAAGAGAATCAAGGACGGAAGCATCTGTGGAATAACCTCGACTTGTACGCTTAGATCCCGGTAAACCTAATTTTTCGAAGAGTACTACTGACAGCTGTTGAGGTGAATTGATATTAAAACGATCACCAGCCTCAAAAAAGATACGTTCCTCCAATTCTTGTAATTGACTCTTAATACCAAAACTCATTTCTCCAAGGATACTCAAATCGATAGAAACACCTGTTCGTTCCATTCTCACAAGGACGGGAACGAGAGACATCTCAACAGAGTGGTAAACCTCCTCCATTTGCCTTTCCTTCAATAGGTCTTGGAGCGTCTGCCAGAGGCGAAAAGTCATTGCAGCATCTGCTGCGGCATACGGACCTACGCGATCTATAGGGATCCGATCCATCGTTAGCTGTTTACCTCCCTTACCGATTAGGTCTGTTATCGGAAGCATTTCAACATTGAAATGCGCCAAAGCTAAGGGTTTCAAACCTATCTTGCTTTCACCCATAAGATGCGCCGCTAGCATCGTATCAAAAGAAATCTCATCCACATTCGCACCATCATTTGCGAGAACAGAGACATCATATTGCCCATTATGAGCAACCTTCAGAACATCACTGCTTGTAAGCACTGGACTTAACGCATCTAAAACAACTTCCTTAGGCAATTGTTTGCCGTCAACGTGACCTACAGGTATGTAGTAACCATTGTCACCATCTACCGCTACAGAAATGCCCACAAGAGCCGCAAGTAGCGGTCTTAACGACGTTGTTTCCGTGTCAAAAGCAAATGATTTCGTGTCTTGAATCATGCGCACAAGATCATGTAATTTTTCAATGGTATCCACGATGTGAGACTGAATAACGTCATCAGCAAATGCAACGTCGGGCAAAACTTCCTGGGGTGAGGAACCTACAGTTAACTCCGCTGGTAATTCACGTGGAGGGTCAAGACGACGAACAAGACTCGTAAACTCAAGCTCTGCAAAAAATGGAACTAATTTAGCCCGGTCAAATCCTTCCCACACAACATCCGCTTGATTCAGTGTGATGGGTATATCAGTGACAATAGTTGCAAGTTCTTTGCCCAGGCGGGCACCGGCCTGTCCTTCTCGCAACAATCTTTGAATCCGGGGAGAAACAATACGATCCAGGTTCTCATATACTTGTTCCACTGTGCTGTACTTTTGCAATAATGTAGTCGCAGATTTTACTCCGATACCCGGGACTCCTGGAATATTGTCAGACGGATCACCCTGCAGTGCTTTCAGATCAATTAGTTGGATTGGGTCAAGGCTGTATCTAGCCTTAACCTGAGCCTCATCGTAGAGCGTATCTCCTTGCCTACTTTGATAAACCAGGACATGAGTCGAAGGATTCACCAACTGAAAAAGGTCGCTATCAAGACTCAAAATCGTCGTGTGCATGCCTTGAGAATCAGCTTGCCGTGCCAAGGTACCAAGAACATCATCAGCCTCATAGCCCGCGCTCTCGTAAATACTAATTCCAAAATTCTCAACAACCTGCCTAATACGAGATAATTGCTGACGCAACTCATCAGGCATTGGTGGACGATGCGCTTTATAGTCAGGATAAATCTCGCTTCGTATAGTTGGTCCTGGCAAATCAAAAGCAACCGCAATGTGAGATGGTTGAATATCTGTGATTGATTTGAGCAGAGTAGTTGTAAAGCCAAAAACAGCCGAGACGGGCTCACCTGTTTTTGACACCGTCAACGCATTATTCATCGCGTGAAAGGCGCGATAAATCAGAGCATGGCCATCAATCAAGAGTAGTCGGGCACTCTGAGCAGCTGCCAAAGGATCCTCCTACATTTCCTTCATCTGATCTCGTTCATTTACCAATTAACATTTTCTTAGCTAAAGACCAACTTTTCAAGAAGTAGTTTCGCAGATTTCTTGTCAAGAATCTCATTGTTATTTCCGCATTTTGGAGATTGAACACATGATGGACAACCTTCCTCACATGGGCAAGAGCGAATTGTCTCTAGAGCGGCATTCCACAGTTCCGCTACGATACTGTACCCATGCTCTGCTATTCCAACACCACCTACATGGGCATCATGAACGAAAATAGTCGCCTGCCCAGTATCAACATGAAATTGTGTTGATACCCCCCCAATATCTTGACGGTCACACATTGCAAAAAGAGGCAACAATCCAATCACCGTGTGCTCTACCGCATGCAAAGCTCCAGGCAGTTCTGCATCGCTAAGTGTCATCTCTCCAACCATTTGTTGGGATATTTCCCATGAAAAGGCAACTGTATCAATCGTAGCTGACGGCATATTCAAGGCACAATGTTCCAATATCTCTTCAGTCATGTGCCGTTTCTTTTTGTACCCCACAACTTGCGATGTCACCTCAACTTCAGAAAGCGAAACACGTACATTACCAACCATCTTTGTATCAAGAACCCGTTTTACACGTAGATCACTAAGATCAATTGCCTGAGTGTAATAGGAATGGTGGCTTCGTTGGACATACGCCCTTCGACTAAAAACATCTAGTTCGTCTATTAAATATTCGTCACCCCTGTGAAGATAAATTGCACCAGGGTGCAGTTCAAAATGTGCCATTGAATCATCAACTTCTTCCAAAATTTGGCCCGTCTTCAAATCCACTAATTTATACGGATCGGCGCTCGATGATCGAATGTTTACAGATTCAACAGGATACGGATGCTGTGGAGACGAATACCATTGACCTCTGCGACGAGACAACAATCCTTGTGCCTCCAACATATCAAGATCCAAACGTAAATCGGTAAAAAAATACTTCTTATCATCTAAGCTCAATGGGATTTCATAGGCGGCACATTGTAGATGCGCTGAGAGAACATGCCTGTTTTCGGGATTTATTAGTACATGCTCGGGTGAATGTCCAAACAAGGTTTGTGGATTTCGCAAAATATATTGGTCAAGTGGGTTATCTAGGCCAACCAAAATGCTTAACGAGCGCTGGCCGCGACGACCACTTCTACCTGCTTGTTGTAATGCGCTAGAAATGCTTCCTGGAAAGCCCATCAGAAGTGTGGCATCCAAATCACCTATGTCAATTCCTAACTCCAAAGCATTTGTAGCAAATACACCGAGTAATTGCCCCGATAACAGATCTGCTTCAATCGCACGACGCTCTTCCGGTTGATACCCCGCACGATACGCGCTGATCCGTTTACCAAGAGCGTAATCCACCTTACGAAGACTATCTCGAGCATAATTGTATGCTAGCTCTGCTGTTCGCCGTGTTCTCGTAAATGCAAGTGTTCGGACTCCACGAGTAACTAGTTCGGAAAACAGTGCGACTGACTCTGTAGCCGTACTACTACGAAGATTTTTTTTGTTATCTATGAGAGGCGGATTCCAAAAAAGAAAATCTTTACCGCCATTCGGAGCGCCATCATCATCAATTAACGTAAATGGTTTTCCTACGAGCAATTCCGCATGCTCCTTAGGATTTCCAAGCGTCGCTGAAGCTAAAACAAATTGAGGAGAACTTCCATAGTGATGGCATATCCTACGTAAGCGACGCAATACATTCGCTACATGGGAACCAAAAACACCCCGATAAACATGTGCTTCATCGACAACAATAAAATCAAGATTACGTAAGAATCGCTGCCAAACCGCATGATTCGGTAAAACAGCGACATGCAACATGTCCGGGTTTGTTAACACAACATTGCTTTTGCTACGAATATCTGCCCGCTCATACATAGGGACGTCACCATCATATGGATCTATCAAAATTGAATCCCCAATCCCCTCAACCAACTCAGCGAAATGACTGATCTGGTCGCGAGCCAAGGCCTTCGTTGGGGCAATATATAATGCTCGACTTGAACGATCTTCGAACCAAGCCTTCAATATCGGTACATAATAACTAAGACTCTTGCCACTGGCTGCAGACGTACTAACAACAATATCCTGCTTCCTGTTCACAGCGTTAATCGCAGCTGCCTGATGGCTATAAAATGGGAACATCTTTTTGGCTACAAGAATCTGCATCAAGGCGTCAGGCAACTCATGATCTAAATCTCCGTGAGAGACCTCTTGCCCTGAAATCTTTTCATGATGGACAAGTTGCCCCTTTTCGGTAGAAACTTCCGAAAAATATTTGATGACCTCTTCAAAACCTATCATGTGATTGAGAATAATGGTTTGACGTATTACATACCACTCATTCCTGCACGAGATGACACTAATCAAATCACCACTTTTGTACAAGGCAACTTCCGTCAATCCAAAAATCGGTCCCCTAAAACCGTCAAAAATTCAACGAATTCTGAAGATAGAACGAGTTGATCCAAAAGATCTACCGCCTTATCAAGATCATGCTTACTGCTATCCACACGATCGACCAATATCTGTTCAACTTCTTCACTACGAAATTGTCGATATAATTCTTCATCAAATATTATTCCGTCCGGTAACTTGGCCTCATAACGAATCCATTGCCAAAGTTGAGCACGGGCAATTTCTGCCGTTGCTGTATCTTCCATTAACCCGTTAATCGCAACTGCTCCAATTCCCTGGACCCATGCTTCAATGTACTTGATTGCGACACTTATATTATTCCTAACTCCTGATTCCGACACCTGACCGGTGGGCATGGTCAATAAATCACTCGCAACTCCGTCCCATGCACTCTCATTGTTCAATTGATTCGCACCAGAAAATGCTTCATCGAAAATTGTTCCGACAGGTTCAACGAGACCGGGATGAGCTACCCAAGCTCCATCAAATCCTTGATCAGCTTCCCGTTGTTTATCAGTACGAACAGCTTGCATCGCGTTTTCATTAGATTCATGATCATCTCGCCGTGGAATATACGTAGACATACCACCTAATGCATGGATCCCTCTTTTATGACTCGCACTCACAACAAGCTTGGCGGCAGATTCAAGAAATTTGGTGTTCATTGTCACTTCAGACCGGTCTGGAAGCACAAAATCAGGATGCTTATTGAATGTCTTAATCACACTATATATATAATCCCATCGACCTAAGTTGAGGCCACTAATGTGATCTCGCAGTTCATATATGATCTCATCTATTTCAAAAACCGCGAGAATATGTTCAATTAGAACTGTTGCTTTAATTGAACCATTTGGAACTCCAAGTATGTTTTGCGCATATGTAAAAACTTCGTTCCATAAACGGGCCTCTCCGTAACCTTGCATTTTAGGCAAATAGAAATAAGGGCCAGAACCGCTATCAATCAATCTTTTCGCATTATGAAAAAATGCAAGGCCAAAATCAAACAAACTTGCTGACACTGGAAATCCATCTACAAGAACGTGGCGCTCATCTAAATGCCATCCGCGAGGGCGGATACACAAAACCGATAATTTGTCATTTAAAGTGTATTTGCGACCACTGGCGCTAACGGATTCAATTGCACGCCGTACCGCATCATAAACGTTGACCTGCCCTTGCATTGTTTCATCCCACTGGGGAGAATGGGCATCCTCAAAATCGGTCATGTAAATCTGTGCACCTGAATTCATCGCGTTGATGAACATAGTCCGATTTGATGAAGGGCCTGTTATCTCAACTCGCCGATCGTCTAGATCTGAAGAAATCCTGGCAACTCGCCATTTTCCTTCGCGAATTGAACTGGTCTCAGCCAAAAATGAGGGAAAAGAGCCCGCGTCGATTGCTCGTTGTTTATTCTTCCTATCAACTAATATTTGCGCGCGAGATGTCTCAAATTGTTTGGCTAAGCCTGCTACAAATTCCAATGCATCTTCAGTAAGAATTTTCTTCGAAACAGAATTTTGTTTACCAAGAACCTGAATAGGTATCTGCATACACACCTGCTTTCCATCAGTCGATCACACTTTGATTGATCATTTTTTCAGACACTAATGATTAACACGCTCTAGAAATCCACCTGTACTTTGACACTACCTGATCGTTTGTCAGCGGCGGCGGCAAATGCTTCTTCCGCTTGGTCGACCGAAAAAACATGAGTGACTAACTTATCAACTGGAATTCCTCCCGATCCAAGAAGACGCAATGCTAAAGAAAAATCACTTGCCTCAGCAGATTTGGGACGACCATAAAAAATAGATCCGCTTAAAGTTATCTCACGCACAACCACACTATTCATCGGCAAAACAATATATTGATCCGTTAAACCTAATAGGCTAACTAATCCTCCACCGCGAACAATATTTAATGCTTGCTCTACAGGCTGCTGGCCACCAACCGTTTCAAACACAGTATCGATCTGATTATCACCAAGCCATACACCGATATGTGATTTAGTATCACTTTTGGTCGAGAGCAAGACGCTATTTGCACCCAAGTTTTCAGCTAAATCTGCTTGATGTTGATATCGTGCTGTAACCCCTATAAATCCAACACCCATTTGCTTCGCTACGATCAGTCCAAGCAATCCGACAGTACCCGCACCTATGATGACGACATTACGAGGCCAGTGAGTATTAGATTCTCGGACAGCATGAATTACAACTGCTAACGGCTCAGCTAATGCTGCTGCTTCCCATGACAAATTTTCAGGTACCCGATGCAACCGACTCGATGAAACCGCTATATATTCGGCTAAACCCTGATTGGTAAATTTCCTGTTATTGCAGTTTTGCATCAAGCCTGTTTTACACATATCACAACTACCACAAGAATCTACTGGTTCAAACGCGACTCGGTCACCTATTTCAAAATCTGAATCTGTGTTACCGACATCAACAACAATACCAGCCAATTCATGGCCACCCGCAAATGAAATTTCCGACACAACCTTGCGACTGCCACGAGCATAAGAATGAAGATCAGACCCGCAAATACCACATCTCTTTACTTGAACGAGAATCTGATTTGTGCCTATTTGCGGCATAGGCACTTCCTGTACTCGTACCTTCCGTGGCCCTTCTAACACAATCGCGCGCATAGAAGTCATGGTATGTTCCTCCAACAGTTATAGCATAGTATGGCCTAAATTTTCGGATACCGTTACACTGCCTTAAATGAGACGGAGTGGCTCGCGGTGTCATTCGTTACGATCGATCGCCGGTAGAGATACGATTATGACTGGTTCGTTTGATTTAATTAATCTGCCAACCATGATGGCACGGATTTTTCTGTGGACAACCACAGACCAGACATTAAAGGAATCATCACGTTGACTAACGTACAAGGATTTTTAGGAATTGCTCGTGGCATTACCTTGTGCCTGATTCTTGCATCATTAATCCTACTAATATCTCAATGGGATTCTGTTCCAAATTATGATCCACTCCTCGCAGCACTCATCATCGGTATTACATTTAAAGCCATCTGGCCTAACGCTCAATGGCATAGTTCCGGGGCTAAATTTTCAGGCAAGACAATTTTAGAGTTTTCAGTCATGATTTTAGGAGCCAGTATATTTCTACCAAACGTCATCCGCGCGGGTTCAGGTCTAGTTGCCCTCATAATTTTTGGTGTCGCAGGAGGAATGCTAGTCGCATTTATTGTTGGGCACAAAATTCTAAAATTAAGCCCAAAACTTGCAATACTCATAGGAACTAGCAATTCGATATGCGGCAATTCGGCTGCAGCTGTAATGGCTCCGATTATCGGAGCAAGTTCCAGTGAACTTGCCGCGGTAATCGCAGTAAGCGGCTTACTTGGAGCCGGCCAAATACTTCTTCTCCCAATGCTCGCGCCTTTATTTGGACTGAATAATTATGAGTATGGTATCGTCGCTGGAATGTCAGTGTACGCAGTCGCTCAAGTGTATGCCGCCTCTGCAACAGTCAGCGCCACATCAGCTTCTGTCGCCACTTTTGTAAAATTAGCTCGCGTTGTTTTATTGGCTCCACTCGTCCTCGTTATACAAATAATCCTATCAATCCAAAAAACACAGGCCTTGAACGAAGTAAAAACATTCAAAGAAATCTCGATACGACAATATCTCCCATGGTTCGTTTTAGGTTTCATACTCCTGGCAATCCTACGATCAATCGGTTTCATTACTGAAGATCAAGGGGGGCAAATTCGCAACTTTTCAAGATATTCCTTCATCGTCGCAATGGTTGCAATCGGTATGGCGGTAGATATTCGAGACGTAGTTAAAATTGGACCAAAAGTTGTTCTTGTTATCTGCTCTATATTACTTTTCATGATTACGACAAGCGTTTTGGCCAGCAAAATTCTTCATTCGGCATCGGTTATCAACGGATAACCTATCTATCTCGTGCTCCAAACATTCCCCTAAAACCGTTCTGACACCAACACATCCATGCACCATTGGCGAAAGGGAGAAAAGAAAATGAACACACGCTATTCCCTTCATTGCCGCATTTGTGACACCTTTACAAAGAGTAAGACTCAACAGATATGTGTGAAATGCTCATCTCCTCTACAAATCCAATACACTGAACAGAGGAAGGATTCAATCAAAACATCACAAAGAGGTATTTGGGCAACAGATGCTCCAATGCCAATAACGAACCCTGGGAATATCGTGACTCTTGGAGAAGGCAACACTCCAATAATTTCATTAGATAAATTTGCGGCGAAGATGGGTTTGTCAAAGGTCTATGGAAAACTTGAGTCCCAGAATCCCACTTCATCATTCAAGGATCGCGGAGCGACCGTTTTAGTTTCTTTTATAAAGGAACTCGGGATCAATGAAATTGTTGAAGATTCGTCAGGAAATGCCGGAGCAGCGCTCGCTGCCTACGCTGCGAGGGCTAGAATCAGAACTCACATCTTTGCTCCATCGTCCACGCCACAACAAAAGATTCAACAAATAAAGATTTTCGGTGCAATCATCCATTTGGATACCAATGACCGTGAAGCAACTACAATCGCAGCACAGGGTTTCGCTCAAAAAAATGGACTCTTTTATGCATCACATAATCTCAGTCCGTTCTATCTAGAAGGAACTAAATCATTCGCATACGAAATTGTGCAGCAAATACCCGAAATGGATCTCCCTCACCACATAATATTCCCCGTTGGAAACGGATCGTTATTTCTTGGAGCATGGAAAGGATTTCGCGAACTCCAAATTGAAGGGAAAATTAAGGAGATACCCTATCTCCACTGTGTTCAAGCCGAGCTAGTGTCACCAATTGTTTCGACCTTTGAGAATCGCAACGTTCCCAAACACGATATTCACAAACCTAAAACAGTCGCTAGTGGAATAGCCATCAATAAAGCGCCACGAGCTCAAGAAGTAGTCGATGTTCTTACGAACAATCAAGGATCCGCTGTATCTGTCACAGAGCAAGAAATCATGGGTACCCAAAATGAATTGGCAAAAAATGAGGGTCTATTCATGGAACCTACATCAGCAGTCGCATTTGCCGGGTTGAAAAACCTTGTGCAAAGAAACCTCATTGGAGCGAACGAGCGTGTCTTAATCCCGGTTACGGGTTCAGGCTTGAAAGACACATCTGCTATTGCGACCTCTGATCGAGGATAAGCAAGCAATCCACCGAAACATTCTGAATTTGACTAATTTTCAGTCATCAACCCTTATGCAGGAAGCTTTTTTGTATTATTGTATAGTCTGAGTAATTGTTAATTGGTTCACGAGTTCGGAAATTATTTGAATACAAGGTCCTTTGCTCTTATAAGAGGAAGAATAACAAGGAGGCAGATGTGACTACTCAATCAATCATTGATCAAGCAAAGAAGGAAAAGAGATTGATACTCACTGAAGAGGAGTCAAAGACTCTTCTCGCTGATGCAAACATACGCACAACAAAAATTGCGGCAGCTTCCACCCGTGACGAAGCGATCAACAAAGCTGACGAAATCGGATATCCAGTCGTCGTAAAAATCGATTCCACTGATATAACACACAAATCGGATGTAGGAGGCGTTTCTGTAAACCTAAAAGATGCCAATGAAGTTGGCGAGGCATTTGATACCGTCATCAGCTCGGCCAAAGAGAATGCTCCCGGCGCCAGTATCCAAGGTGTAACCGTTCAAGAGATGGCAGATCCTGGTGTCGAAGTGATTATTGGACTTTCAAAGGATCCTCAATTTGGTCCCGTATTGATGTTCGGTCTAGGCGGGATCGCAGTTGAAATCCTGAAAGATGTTGCATTCCGAATCGTACCACTTGAAAAACGCGATGCCAAACAATTGATTCGCGAAATCAAAGGATTCGCGATGCTGGAAGGATACAGAAACTTGCCCGCGGTGGATCTAGAAAAATTGGAAGATTTGGTTTTGCAAGTGTCGGAATTCGCATGGGCACATCCTGAAATCGCTGAAATGGATTTAAATCCGGTCATTGCTCAAGCGGATGGTGCAATTGCTGCTGACGCTCGAGTTATATTGGAAGAGGAGTCGCAATAATGGATGCCACCCTCAAGAAAAAGCTGGACATCGGATTTAACCCTCGCAACATTGTTGTTGTGGGAGACAAAGGTCCGAACTATAACTGGTTAAAGTCCTCTGCAGAATATCCGGGCGGCCCCACATACTCCGTCCAACTGGACGAGAATGAAATTCCTGGTATTGAAGAACTTGGAATCAAAAATTTCAAGAGTTTGCATGATATCCCCGAAGACGAGATTGATTACGTAATTATTGCTGTTCCACGGCGCATTGTGCCATTTATATTAAAAGACTGCATAGAAAAGAAGGTGACTCTAGTCGCGTGTTACACTGCCGGATTCGCCGAAACACACGAAGAGGAAGGCATACAGCTATCAGAAACGATAATAAACATGTGCAAAGAAGCCGACCTCGCGATGGTAGGGCCAAATTGCCTTTGTATTTCCAATCCTAAAGTGGGCCTGCTTAGTAATACCAGTCAACGAACAGGTCCTGGCGGATTCGTTGGAGTCTTATCAATGAGCGGCACGCATACTGGGACTATGATCAGCGCTCTCACTGCACATGGAATGCCTATCAGCAAAAGTGTTAGCATGGGCAACTCGTTATCCATCGAACAATCAGATTGGCTCGAATACCTTGGCGAAGATGAAGAAACAAAAATTATTTGCATGTACCTTGAAGGTGTGCGCAATGGACGACAATTTTATGACTCTTTAAAGAAAGTGGCCGCAAAAAAACCAGTCGTAATCCTAAAGGGTGGTCAAACAGCAGATGGCGCACGAGCTGCAACCTCACATACAGCATCGCTTGCATCCCCATTCGCAATTTGGAGTGGTATGTTCCAACAGACAGGCGCCATAGGAGTGAACTCAACCGACGAGATCATCGATGTCGCCAAAGTACTCACAATGGCGAAGCCTGTTAGCGGAAATCGTCTTGGGGTGATTGCGAGTACTGGAGGACAATCAGTACTCGTATCCGATGCATCAGCAAAACATGACCTTACTGTCCCTGCTCTTGAAGAATCAAGCTACGAGAAGTTACGAGAATTATTCACACTCACTGGAAACAGCTACCGAAACCCACTCGATGTAACGGGAGTTCTAAACACCGCGGAAGAAGGGGATATGATGCTGAATGTTCTGGCAGATGATCCAAACATCGATATCATCGCCATGGAAGTGGGTGACTTCACACAAAGGCGTAATGACCCTGACTTTTACGACAACATGATTAAAAACTTCCAATCAATAAAGGAAAATTCAGATAAGCCTTTCATTGTCGTTCAAACTGGCATGGAAGATGTAGTCTTAAAAACTCGAGAGACCTTAAAGGAAAAGGGGATTCCGTCAATCTATAGTTTCCTCAGAGGAACACAAGCACTTGGACGTGCCAAAGACTATTACACTGCACAAGCGGAAATAAACTCTTAAGTTAATTGTGTTGCACCATAATCATCTAGCTTGCACTAATGGTGTGTAATCTACGCTCTCCGCGTTTTTTTCGTTTTGAAAATAGGTATGAATTGACAAGTTTAGGATAAAAAGAGCAGAATTTCCAAGAGTCCAGTTAAGTCTGAGCAATCATGGGGGAAAGAAAATGATATATGAATTGCGAAACTACGAACTAATGGCAGGGAAAGCGCCCGCTGTTATCGAACGTTTTGGACAACATTCAATTCATTATTTTGCTCAGCACGGAATTCAAAACATCGGCTACTGGACACCTACATTTGGAGAATACAGTAATCGCTGGATATATCTTCTCGGTTATGAGGACATGGCTGACAGAGAGCGTGCGTGGGCTGAACTCGCAAACGATCCAGTTCGCCAAAAAGTGATGGAAGAGGCAAGTCAAGAAGGACCTCAAACACACCATGTAACCAATCTATTTCTCCTACCCACAGAATATTCTCCCGACCCGCTTGATCCTTCTTCAGAAAGTGGTTCTGCAGCCATTTGCGAACTGCGAATTTACGATATCGTGCCAGGAAAAGCACAACCTCTGCACGAACGATTCGCAAATGTCACGATCCCATTGTTCGAAAAACATGGAATCAGAAACATCGGCTATTGGACGCCCGTCATCGGCGGAAACAGCAACCAACTTTGGTACATGCTGGGATACAAAAGCTTAGCGCATCGTGAAGAAGCATTTGCATCGTTCGCTGCCGATCCTAAATGGCAAAATGCCGCCAAAGCAACAACTGAGAAACATGGAACCGTGACAGAAAAAATCATTAGCCAAATCTTACGTCCAGCAGAATTTTCACCGGTGAGATAGGTTAATAGAAGTATGATTAATCGTAGCTGTTTGATTTAAGTAAATATCTCATTGCGAAAGGCGGGCTGTAAGGTACAATTTATTTAATGCTACGGAGGGATCGCATAGCTTGGTCGAGTGCGGCCGCCTGCTAAGCGGTTAGGCCGGGTGACCGGTCTCGTGGGTTCAAATCCCACTCCCTCCGCCATCATAGTCCTTACAAATCAAGAGGTTTTAATTAATGGCTCAATATCATATATGGACAGTTGGCTGCCAAATGAACAAAGCGGATTCAGATCGACTGGGCTCGGCTCTTGAAGATCTCGGTTATGAATTCACAAATGACGCTGAACAAGCAGACATGGTAATTTTGAATAGTTGCGTCGTTCGACAAGGAGCCGAAGATAAGGTAGCTGCACGCCTCAACAGCTTACAAGGTTGGAAACGCAACAATCCTAACAACACGCTGACTTTGATGGGATGCATGGTTGGCCCAAAAACTGATGAATTGGAAAAACAATTTGCTCACGTAGACTTCTTCTTAAGACCTCAAGAATTTATGCCTCTAGTAGAGTTCGCATCAGAGCGCCAAGGTGTTCCTTGTAGCACAGACCTAGACTTATTGCCCCCAACTCAACCACAGGTGAGCGCATATGTTCCTGTTATCCATGGGTGTGACGACTTTTGCACATATTGTATTGTTCCGTACAGGCGAGGCAGGGAACGAAGCAGATCTATCCAAGATCTCGTACGAGAATCTGAAATGCTATCCCGACGAGGCGTCAAAGAAATAACATTACTGGGCCAAATTGTTGACCGATACGGGCATGACCTAGAGGAAGATACTGACCTCGCAGATCTGCTAAATGCAATCAATTCTGTTGAAAACATACATAGGGTACGATTCCTAACTTCTCACCCTCGTGACATGAGCCAACGTATAATTGACGCAGTCGCTCATTTAGAAAAAGCATGTGAATGGATCAATCTTCCGTTTCAATCTGGTGATAACGCAATATTGAATGCAATGCGACGACCTTATCGGATTGAAGATTATCTATCACTCGTAGAACGCATTCGAGACGCCATTCCAGATGTCGCTTTAAGTACCGATGTAATCGTTGGTTTCTGTGGAGAGACTGAAGAACAATTCGAAAACACAATTGCCGTTCTTGAGAAGATACGTTTTGACACTGTTTTTGTCGCCGCATATTCCACTCGTACTGGAACAATTGCTGACCGAAAATTCCAAGACGATATCCCAGTAAAAGAAAAACTCAGACGTAAGAAGATTATTGAAGAGTTACAAGAGCGCATTGCAACAGAAAAAAATGCCCCTCTATTAGGTGAAAGAGTTGAAATATTAGTTGAAAAGAAGCAAAAAGAGAAGTGGATGGGCCGGACTAGAACCAACAAGCTCGTATTTTTTGATGATTCACGTGACTGGACTGGAAAGCTTGTTGAAGTAGACGTCACGCATACAGGACCGTGGTCCCTTCAAGGAAACTTGCCGGATACTACCTCAATATCAGATACTATAGACGGTATAATTGAATATTCTCACTTTAAAGATGACACTCATCAAAGCAAGAATGAAATTCCACTTAAGACGATCACTTAGGAAGGATCTAGCGGAATGGCGCAAGACATAAATATCCCTGTAACGCCAAGCGCACCTGGAGCTGCCCACAACCTGGCCCCAGTATCTAATTCAGCTCGACAACCTATACCAAATACCTACTTTCATATGTCCGAGGAAGAATTGGATGAACGCATCCAAGATGCTCGTCACACCTTAGGGAAACGTCTAACAATTTTGGGACATCATTATCAGCGATCAGACATTATTAAATACGCTGATCTACGAGGTGATTCCTACAAACTAGCGAGATTCGCGGAAGAGCAAGAAGACGCAGAATATATTATCTTCTGTGGCGTGAATTTCATGGGTGAAACAGCAGATATCCTGAGTAAGCCTGAACAAAAAGTCATACTTCCCAATTTAGATGCGGGGTGTCATATGGCTGATATGGCGCCGACGCAAGACGCTTATGATTGCTGGGATGATTTGACAGAAGTAGTAAGCACCGATCGCGTGATGCCCGTTACATATATGAACTCAACCGCAGCCATCAAAGCACTAGTTGGTAAGAATGGCGGAATAGTGTCAACGTCTTCGAATAATGACAAGATTTTTCAATGGGCACAGGAACGAAGGGAAAAAATCTTATTTTTCCCTGATCAATATTTGGGTGCCAACACATGGAACAAATTGAATTGGGATCGGACCAAAGTAACGAAATGGAATCCTTATTTAGAACTCGGAGGCAACACAAAAGAGCAACTTGACGACGCCAGATTAATCTTATGGGCTGGTTTTTGCTCAGTTCACAAAAGATTCACGTTAGATCAAGTGAAAAGTGCCCGTGAGAACAATGAAGGTATCAAAGTAATTGTTCATCCCGAATGCACTGAAGATGTAGCAGATGCATCAGATTACGTAGGCTCTACCGAATACATTATTCAAATGGTAACTGACGCACCATCAGGAACGAAATGGGCGATCGGGACAGAAATCAATCTCGTTGGCCGCCTTCAAGAAGAAAATCCTGATAAATTAATTTTTTGCTTGGATCCTGTAGTTTGCCCATGCTCAATGATGTATCGGATACATCCTGCTTACCTTGCCTGGGTAATTGAAAATTTAGTTGAAGGAAAAGTGATCAATCAAATATCCGTTGATCAAGAAACAGCCCATTTTGCAAAATTAGGCCTTGATCGTATGCTTCAAGTTACCTAAAGCTTGTGTTTCATCTAAACGTTCGACACTTACACAGAATTCGAAACTTGCAATCACTCCTTCTTTGGACATGTTTTACTCCGCATTATCCACGCTGATGATAACTTACGATAGAGGAATACGTATGGGTATTGACCGTGTGGTCATTGTTAATCATCAAGCATATTTGAGATTGAATTAAATCATGCCCAAATACGATTACATCATAGTGGGTTCAGGAATTGCAGGTCTTTACACCGCTTTACTCGCGCGACAACTAGGAACCGTACTGATACTCACCAAAGGAACAATTGAGGAAACAAACACCCGTTACGCCCAAGGTGGTATCGCTGCAGCTATCGGAAGCAATGATTCGACCAATCTTCATTTTGAGGATACTCTTGCTGCCGGTGCCGGTCTTTCTGATCCCGAACATGTGAGAATTTTGGTCGATGAAGCAGCAGATCGAATCCAAGACCTCATCAATTTTGGTGTCCCGTTCGATACAATTCATGGTGAAATCGCGCTAACGCGAGAGGGTGCCCACAGTCGCGACCGTATTCTTCATGCCGGTGGAGATGCTACTGGCGAACAAATTGAGATGACCCTGAGTAGGCTAGCACAAATGTCGCGCATCACCGTGCTAGAAAACATCTTGGTGACAGACGTCATCGTTGAGCAAGGCCGGGCAACTGGTGTACGAACTCTTGATGGTAGAACAGACCTGGCAGCTGACTATGAAGGCCACTTCATTCTCCTCACAACGGGAGGTGCAGGGCGAATTTTCCGCTATACAACTAACTCTCCAGTCGCCACCGGAGATGGCGTCGCATTGGCATACCGTGCGAATGCAGAAATACGAGATATGGAATTCTACCAATTTCACCCGACTGCACTTCGATTACCTGGTGCTCCGCCTTTCCTGATATCAGAAGCTGTTCGTGGTGAAGGAGCAATACTTCGAAACAAACAAGGTAAAGCATTTGCAAAGAACTACCACAATCTTGGCGACCTCGCCCCACGAGATATAGTGGCTCGCGCCCTCCTCTCGGAGATGGCGAAAGATAATTCAGATAACGTTTTCCTTGATGTAACCCATCTGCACGATGCAAAAATCGCAACCCGTTTTCCAACGATTTACAAGACATGTCTATCTCATGGTATTGACATGGCAAAAGATTGGATTCCAGTATCTCCTGCCGCCCATTATATGATGGGAGGCATCGTAACTAACACATGGGGGGAAACAACCGTCCCCGGACTTTTTACATGTGGCGAGACCGCATGTACAGGCGTCCATGGAGCAAATCGACTTGCATCAAATTCTTTGCTTGAGGTGCTTATTTTTGGAAAACGCCTTATTCAAAAAACCAAGTCCATCCTTGAAGACAAGGAAGAAATGAGTGGGATTCCGACATCAGGCGGCTCCTCGCTTGCTAAACACTCATCTCGGGATACTAATGATATTCCTTTATCCTTTAGTGCAATTCAAAATCTGATGTGGGAACAAGTCGGTATGATACGGAATGGGCATGATTTAGCGAAAGCATCGCAAACCCTTGCCTCGTGGGAAATGGATCTCGCGAATGAAATTGGTGCTCAAGATCAAGAGTTGCGTAATGTAATTCTTACAGCGAGGTTAATGGCGGAAGCCGCGCTGCAACGTACCGAAAGTCGTGGGGCGCATTCAAGAAGCGATTTTGATTCTACTGCCAATGAATGGGAGAAACACATCAACTTCCAAAAATCACCTAGCTAAGTGATTTTAAGATCCTTACTCAATACCAATATCAGGCAACACAACACCAACAAAAGATCCTCGTACGTTAAGGGAAAATAAGGAGGTAAACATGAAACCTTTGAGCCTCGATCTTGAACGGATAGTAGACATGGCATTGGAGGAAGATCTCGGCCACGGCGATATCACCACCCAATCACTTTTGCCACCCAATATTCAGGGAGCAGGAGTCATTTTAGTGAAAGAACATGGGATTGTAGCCGGCGTGGAGATCGCCCTAGCGATTTTTAAAAGACTTGATCAGCAAATTCGATTTGACGTGCTCAGCACTGACGGGATATGGGTTGAGCCAGGAACACAGTTATGCAGAATTGAAGGGAATCTCACAGCAATCCTCGCTGGTGAGCGAGTCGCACTCAATTTTTTACAGCGCCTCAGTGGTGTAGCGACTGAAACCGCTAAATTCGTTGAAACGGTCTCCGGCACAAAAGCACGAATCATCGACACTCGAAAAACAACACCTGGGCTGAGACTTTTAGAAAAATATGCTGTCCGCGTAGCTGGGGGATTTAATCATCGTTTCAATTTGAGTGATGCCATCTTAATTAAAGACAATCACCTTGCAGCGCTTAGGTCCATTGAGGGCAACCTCACAACTGCTATAGCATCCGCCAAGAAAAATGCCCCCCATGGGATGAAAATCCAACTTGAGGTAGAAAATTTTGAAGAAGCAAAAAATGCCATTGAAGCAGGGGTAGATTCCTTATTGTTGGATAACATGCATCCAACTGAAATGCAAAGAGTGGTAGAACAATTTGGCGATAAAGTATTCATGGAAGCTTCCGGAGGCATTACCCTCGAAAACGTACGGGCAGTTGCAGAAACTGGAGTCGATGTCATATCTATCGGTGCATTAACTCACTCATCTCCTGCTTTGGATATAAGCCTAGATTTAGAAATACTAAATTGATCTACAAAAAATAATTGGAACAACCTAGTACAATATTTCTTGCCGAGCAGATATGCCCCTATGGCGATACCAGACATCTCGTGCAGCTGCTAATGTAAAGTACCTTTACCCCTATGCGACAACACTCAATAAACACAGATATAAAAAGAACCAAGAAGCCCCGCATATTCTATGGTTGGTACATTGTCATAGCAAGCGTATTAAGTAATGCTTACCTTTCTACTGCATTCTTCCAAGGGTTCTCTGTATTCTTCCTACCAATTGTCAACGAATTTGGATGGACTAGAGCACAGACTTCAGTTGCATTTTCGTTACGTCAGCTAGAAATCGGAATCTTAGCTCCATTAATGGGTTTCCTAGTGGATCGTTTAGGTGGTCGCAAGGTAATCATAATTTGCATGGTCATAAGTGGGTTTGGTTTAGTCTTAATGAGCAGAATAAATTCACTATGGTCATTCTATGTAACATTTGCACTGATTTCAGTTGGCGTAAGTGGTGCCAGCCATGGGATATCATGGCCAACTGTCGTAGCCGCTTGGTTCAATCGTTTACGCGGCCGAGCTCTCGGATTCACCTTTCTTGGTCCAGTGGTCGGAGCCCCTGCGATCATTTTAGTAGTATTGTTAGAGCAAGCAGTGGGATGGAGATTATCTGTACTCTATCTCGGTATAGGTATCTGGTTAATTGGCATCCCTCTTGGAGCTCTCGCTCGATCAAAACCCACCGATTATGGTTACCTTCCTGATGGTGATCTTCCAAATGAAGATACCAAGAATGCATTGGCAGACAAAAACCTACTCGAAGATTCTCCCGATGACCATACGATGACTGGACAGACTGCCACAATGGCCTTACGATCAAACGCTTTCTGGCTCCTTGTTGGTCTTTATGGACTACATGGGGTTGGCCTCAGCGGTTTTTTTGTCCACCAAATTCCATTTTTTGAACACATCGGATTCAGCACTGCGCAATCTGCGATGACTGTATCTGTTATGTTCATTGCAAGCGGGATAGGAAGGTTGAGCGCCGGGTTCCTAATGGACTTGATTGATTGGCGCATCATCATGCTTGTTGTAATGGTAACCCAAACGCTAGATATGTTCGCATTAATATATGTCTCTGAATATTGGCATGCCTTAGTATTTTCTGTGATTATGGGAATAGGGTTCGGCGCAACAATCCCAAGTCGACCAATACTTGTAGGCAAATATTTCGGGATGCGAGCATACGGAACAATACAAGGGTTATTACAGGGCTCTGCAATCGCATCTGGCGTCGCAGGACCAATCATTATGGGATGGGTGTTTGATCAATATTTGAGTTACAATCCGGCCATCGTTGGATTCACAGCTTTAACCGCTTTAACAATTCCAGTAATTCTCCTATGTCGGAATCCAGAAACAAACTATAATTACAGTTAATGAATTTAAGAATCTACACAATTGTAAGGATCATTTTAAATGCCTAAGATTAAATCGATGATGCAATCAATAGTTCTACTCATAACCCTACTGTTTATTTCCGCCTCATGTTCTTCAACCGATATGGACGTCACGCCTATCGCTACGACGAAGACAACAATATCGGCCCCAACTCCAACAACAAAAGTACCAGTGAACGCAGGAACATTAAACTACCAAAAGTACTCTAAGCCACCAGCGCTGACGATTGATGTAAATAGCACTTATACAGCGACCATACTCACAAATAAAGGCACAATCACAGTAAACTTGTTTGCCTCAGAAGCGCCTCGTACCGTCAATAATTTCGTGTTTTTATCGCGAGAAGGATTCTATGAAAATGTCCCCTTCCACCGAGTCATCAAAGGGTTCATGGTTCAAACAGGGGATCCAACAGGTACTGGCACAGGAGGCCCCGGTTATGATTTTAAGGACGAACCGGTAAGTCGAGAGTATTTGAGAGGAACCTTGGCGATGGCGAATGCAGGGCCTGATACAAACGGAAGCCAGTTTTTCATCATGCATCAAGACAGCCCATACCTACCAAAAAACTACACTATCTTTGGTGAAGTTGTTGATGGATTTGAAGCGCTGGATGAAATTGCCAACACGCCTGTCACAAACAATATTCGTGGAGAAGAATCAGTCCCCACCATGGAACTACGTATCGAAAAAGTCACGATACAGTAAGAATTCAACTCCTCTAATTGAAATAATAGTTCGCTGTGTTGTTTTTTCAGAAAAACCAAGCTACGCTGTCACAAATACTAAATCAATGTTGCACAAGATTAGCATCAGCAACTAGAGCAGGAACCCTACATGGCCCAATATTCGGCAGCACCAGAGATGACAATTGATACAGAAAAAAGTTATACCGCTACTATTCAAACAAGCAAAGGGGACGTAGTAATCGATTTGTTCCCCAAAGAAGCACCCTTGAGTGTGAACAACTTTGTTTTCCTAGCTCGAGAGGGCTTTTATAACAACGTGAAGTTCCATCGCATTATCAAGGGTTTCATGATCCAAGGAGGAGATCCTACCGGCACTGGCGCTGGCGGTCCGGGGTACCAGTTTAGTGATGAAGAAGTTACTCGTGATTATGTAAGAGGTACGTTGGCAATGGCAAACGCAGGCCCTAACACCAATGGCAGCCAATTCTTCATCATGCACGCAGATATGGGATTGCCACCAAGCTACAACATATTCGGATTAGTCAAAGAAGGTATTGAAACTATTGATGCGATCGCAGATGTTCCAACAGTCGGACCCGAAAAATCAACGCCGACTGAAGACGTCTTAATCACAGGCGTGGATATCTCTGAAAGCTAGGTACAAAAAACCACCGTATCCAACACCTTTTGTTCCCCAGTCATTATTTTTGGATCACACTTGGTGTGGTTTTTCCTCTTTGTCTCCAAGCTAACTTGGATAACTGGGTCCCCATCTCATAAAGTACGATAAGAGGGACGGCAACAAGAGTCTGGTTTAATGGATCAAATGTCGGTGTGATAATCGCACCCAAAACAAATGCTAGAACAACTGCCCATCGCCTTTGCTTCGCAAGAAATTCAGGCCTGACGATGCCTAATCGGGACAAAAGATACAGTAAGAAAGGCATCTCAAAAGATAGGCCTAACCACAGTAAAAGTGTCACAACAACACTGACATAATTACCAATCCGAATTGTTGGTTGTGCCACATCGCTACCGAATGTTAGAAGGAAATTTAATGCAGGCGGCAATAAAACGAAGTAACCAAACAGCACACCAATTAGAAATGAAATACTAACGCCAGGAAGAGCCAAATACAGGTACTTCTTCTCAGCAGGTAATAGTGCTGGCCGCACAAACATCACAATCTGAAAGACGATATAAGGCAACGTAATAACAAATCCAGCAAGAAGAGAAACTTTGACATATGTAGCGAGTAATTCTGTAATTTCTGTATAAATTGGCTGGAAATCACCAGCGGGTAGGACCAAAAACGGAAAAAAAACATGTTGGGCAAAGAAAAAAGCTGCACCACTCACAATGACAAGCACTGCCACAGTACGGATTAACCGATTGCGAATCTCCCTCAAATGTTCGACCAAGGGCTGCCGCTGATTATTCATATGTACATCTTACACTTATGGATAATGCCATTTATAACATGGAGCGGGATCGAACCAAAGAATATATTTTTCCTCAATCTAACCAATATATTCTTTCCGACGGATCCGTGCGATAGGATTTAGGTAAGACCTCTGGTTTGCCAATAAACATTGCCCCGACCATCTCCCAATCAGAATCAGCACCTATTGTCTCTCGCAATCGTGGATGGGTCGTTGCAGATCCTGTGCTCCAAGTTAACGCAAGTCCTTCTGCTACAGCTGCAAGTGCTGCATTTTGCACTCCACAGCACACAGCTGCATAATTCTCTCTAGTAATTTCCTCTTTCTCCCCAGGAACACTGAAAACATAAACCAAAGCCGGGGCACTTAATACACGATTTCGAGCATCATCAGCCGATTTCTTTTTTTGACCAGGATTTGGGTTCGATACGCTTTCATATTTTTCTTGCCACGCTAAATCCGCAACCTCATCTCGTACATCACTGTCGCCGGAAAAAACAAAAAATCGTTCTGGCTCAGTCAAGTGATGATTGGGTCCCCAATGTGCGGCACCAAGAATCCTTTCCAAAGCACCACGAGACACGGAATCAGCTGTAAATTGGTTGGTCATGCGTCTTTCGAAAATCGCTTGATAAACACTCACAGGGGTGTATGGAATTTCAATATCCTCATTGCTAATCAATCCGCCACCTCAATCTAACCATCATGCGTTTAAAAGGGATTATAAAGGATCCAAAAAGATTGACAATCAGATATAGCAAGTTCACGTCGAGAAAAGGAATGAAAATCTACGGCTACAGAAAAAGCCACGCATCAGGCACAAACGACTACCAACGATGCATGAAGCCAAAGATGGTAACTACCGAGTTTACTCGACCTTAAGTTGCCCCACCATACCTGCCTCCCGATGACCTGGTATATCACAGAAGAACGTGTATGAACCAGCAGCCAGTGTAACAGAAGCTTCTTCAGTACCTCCCTGAGTCGCTGGGAGTAATCTAAAGTCTTCGCCCTCTATCACAAATGAGTGATCAAGGAATCCAGTATTAGTGAAAGTAACATCAACGTCCCCGGATAACGCCGTAAGTGAATCTGGGCTGAATTTGAAGTCATCCGCTCCCGAAAGAACAATACTATGGCCTGCTGCTTCCCCGGCGCTAGTACCATGACCATCAGTAGATGTAGAACTATCCGTTGAGGCCACTATTGCCTTAGGCATGGTTGAAAGGCGCCAATCTTTCATATCCTGGATCAAATGCGCCAACAGCCAACGATCCTCTTCGCTAAGGAATTTACTAAATGCTGGCATATTACCCCGAGGTTTTTCTTCATTAGGATGGCTATTCGGTTGAACACCAGTTACACAATGAGATGGTGTGTTGCCATGAGAAACAAGAGATTTATCGTGTGGTGCCCAAAGGCTCTCGGTACCACAACTGATAAGCCAATATAACTCACCTATTGTTCGAGAAACCGCAATTGCATCGCGCTCATCTGCCTCTGTGTCCGGATCATCTACAAATCGAACAGGGTACTGAACGACGGTGCCAAACAAAAGATTAGGAATTGATTGACCACCACTTGGATTCAATCCTGTTCCATCAACCCCGTGACATCCTGCGCAATTAATCCTGTATACATTTTGAGCATGGTCTTTTGTCGTGCGATCATAAATCACTGGGCTCTCTACATTAACAATCTCTGCAAATGATAAGTTCTCGTATGACTTGCTAACTACAAAATATCCATTCGCGCCGAACGCGTTCTTCTCAAAGACAGTCGCGCTGGCTGGGCGGTCTAAACGTGGCTCCTCTTGCACTCGATAATTTTGTCCGTAGTGCATTTCTTGAAAGAAATCCAACGGGTAGGATCCTATCGAGCACCCAGCTAGTACCATCATTGTAACTAACAGCAGAGGAAGCGCGATAAACCTCGTCCCTTTGCTGGAACTCACTAAACGACCTATATATTTTGTGGGTAATTGCATGTTTTTTCTCTAAGAACTCTTACTCTTGTTTGATATCAACCGCACCGGCTTCTCTAAAAGCCCCTTCAGCAGCGCTAATCCGTTCTGCAGGCGCATCTAATACTAATGCGATGTGGCCTTCGGTAATACGTGTATCGTACAAGCCCGGCCCAGTTACCCGCGGCAACCGAGACTCAATAATAATCCCTATGGTAGTGAATATTAACGCACCGAGCATTGTACCCTCGTACATAATAATAATCATTGGCGGGAACGACGCAATCGGCTTTCCACCAGTAACTAGTGGAAACGAGACCTGCGTCCCCAAAGTGATCAAAAGCCCCGAAAAGAACCCTAAAAGAGCTCCCACGAATGGATATCTGAAGAGTGTATGTTTCGGGTCTTTTTCCCCGAAAGCCCCCTCAGGATATGGAGTGTCTGTTAAGACCTCCCACTCGTCATTAGTAAATCCAGCCGCATCCAACTTAAGAGTTGCATCAGCTGCAGATTCCGCCGTATCGAACAATCCTAAAATACTAGCCATCTTCGCTTTCCTCTACTTATTCTTCTCTATAAACTGCTGGAACACCAACGCGACCCACTTGAATCTCCGTTGTAAGCACTTTTCCTTCTTTGATATCAAACAATGGAATCAACGGGAAGAACTTGGAAAAGATCAGTAATAGAAGGCCGACGAAACAAAACGTTCCGAGGACAAAAATACCCTCCGCCGCTGACGGCATATAACTTCCCCAGGAGAAAGTTGCTGCCTGCTTATATTGTAAACCTGGAACGATGATAAGAAATCGCTCTAGCCACATTGCTATATTCACAAATATTGATATCCAAAACATGGCAACTATATTGCGGCGAACTCTTTTTGAAAGCCATAACCCAACCGGAAATATATAACCTGTAAACACGAACACAATCACCATAAGGTTGTATGGCCATTGGAAGAATCGAAGATCCCAAACCGCGATCTCATGTGATTCAACGTAGAAAATCGAGAAGAACAGTTCGAGCAATGTGAAATAAAACCAGGCTGATGCTACTACGATCAGCAAGCGCCCCAAAGAATCAAAATGATCTGGTGTGATGTAATTATCCCATTTAAACAACCACCGCATCGCGGCCATCATCGTAATCACAGCTGAAACACCTGAGTGAACAGCTCCAATAACAAAATATGGTGCAAAAATTGTAGTGTGCCACGCTGGGACAAGCGCAACCGCGAAGTCCCAAGAAACGATACTATGCACCGATACGAAAACAGGAAGAATAATTGCCGATAATAAAACACCTGCGACAATCTGGAGCTTCCACTGACGTGGTGTGCCCCGCCAACCTAGTGCCAACGCACCGTACACCACATGTCTCCACCCAGTAGTCCGGTCTCTAATGACTGCAAAGTCTGGGACAAGGGCGATAAATACAAACGCCGTGCTTCCCGTAAGATAAGTGAAAACCGCGCTTGGGTCCCAAACAAACGGGGAACGGATATCAGGCCATATCCCGCGCGCAAAGTCGTAAGGAAATAGCCAATATATCGTCCGCCAAGGACGACCCGTATGAATTAATGGATTCATCATTGCGGTTAATAATGAAAATACCGTTAGGACCTCAGCTGCCCGTGTTACAGGGCGCCGCCACTCCGCTTGGCTCAACCGAAGAATCGCAGAAATCATAACTCCCGCGTGACTGATACCAATCCAGAAAACGAAATTCGTGATGTAGAATCCCCACATCACAGGCCTATTGAAGCCCGTAATTGACAAGCCATTGATGATCAAAAGGACAACCACGACGACGGCCGCGAAAACACCGGTGCTTAGAAGAACAGCGAGCATCCAAAACCTTTTGTTGGTCACCAAAACGGTGTTCAACAGTTCCTCGTTGATTAGTTGGTCCGAAGCAACGACAGGGGCCTTCATCTATAATTCTCCTAATATAACGTTTGTCATTATCTTGGCTTCCCTATCAAAGTATAGGTGCCCCTCAAAAGTGGTCGTATAACGCGAAGGAGGACGTCCTCCTTCATTTCCCACATAGAAATTGGTGGAACCAAACGAGTTACCAATAAGTACACGAATACTGCTCCACTTATCGCCCCAACTATCATCATAATATCGATAGCATCCGGTAGGATCATTGCGGGCAGTGCGTGTGATAAATCAAAAGCGTGATGTCCTACCTCGTCATTTGGAACACCAAAAGAGGCTACGTAGATCCGGATACGATCAAAGAACAACCCGACCAAAATGATCAGAGACACAATCGTCGGCCCAATAATACTCTTCCGCACTGGATTAGCGATAAGAAGAATTCCGGGGATCAGGAAGCAAAGCAAAAAACCTGCTAGGAAAAATGGCCGGTAAGTTTCAAACTGAATATACCTGAGAACGCCTATTTCCCCATCGCTTCGTCCAAACCAATAAACGATGAAAGCGCACCACCAGAAGTAAAACCACAGGAAACATGTAGCAATAAGAGGTTTGGTAAGTGCCCAGAATGGCTCCATCTTAATGTAATCAGACAACCCACCCCATCTGCGCATCACATACATCGTAACAATCAGCGTAGCCAGGCCTCCTTGTAAGGCTGTGAGCATGTGGTAGGCCGGGAATATTGCATCTTTCCAACCGGGAACCAATGCTAGAGCAAAATCAGATGGAACCAAAAAATGAGCCGTAAATAGGCCCATAAAAAAGAACGTGCCAAACAATATTATGCCAACCTGCAATATTTGCCATTGAGTGGACGTACCGCGCCATCGAATCGCCAACCGGCGATTCCAAGAGCGACTAGCGTCGCTGTCACGAAGTACGGCATGATCTGGCACTGTCGTAATCCAAAAGAAACATGCTGCAGCAAGTATAAACCCTAGCATGCCCATAGCGCTCCAAAGATGTGGAGCACCCCAACTAGCATGGAACCAAATGGTTGGCCTAAACGAGTCAGCACCTGTTTGGGACGAAGGAATCATGAAATACATCGGAATGAGAAGCAAGAAGATATATATTGTTACGGCTCCCCATATTTCCGCCGCCCTCACCATAGGTTTGCGCCAATTAGCCTTCGTCATTCTAAATGCAAAAGCTGAAAGCGGTGCCGCTCCTGCAGTCGTCAGCAACCAAACCATAGTCGCTGCGTAATAACCCCAAATGGAACGATCATCAAACCCTTCCAGTGCTCGTATAACAAAACCAACGATTCCGAGCGCAAATAGGGCACCAGAAAGTATCAGCGCTGTCCGATATTTCGGCCCTGAGCTGACGACACGCGAGACCTGATCTGCGGTGATCTCCGCAGGAGTCAAGCCAAGTGCTTCAGGTACGTGATGTCCGTTGTGGCCGTTATTAGCCATGATGCTTTACTGCTTCCCCTTTATATTCTGGGTCAACCTTCTTGAGATAAACAACGTTTGGTCCAGTCCCAAGTGATTCTAGAAGACGATAAGCCCTTTCATCTTCAACCATGTGACTCACCTTTGAATTATCATCGTTGAGATCTCCAAATACTAATGAGCCGGTTGGGCAAGCCTGCGCACAGGCTGGCATTAATTCACCATCATTAATCTCGCGTCCATCGCGATCTGCTGTCCGTTCTGCACGCCGTATCCGGTGCACGCACATCGTGCACTTTTCCATAATACCTTTGCTCCGAACCGTTACGTCTGGATTCAGATAATTGCGCATAATATCGGGCCATATCGGCTCCCACCAATTAAAGAACCGGACATTATAGGGATCATTGTTCGCACAAAACCTCGTCCCAACACACCGGTTATATACTTGGATGTTTAATCCATCAAGACTATGGTAGGTCGCATACACTGGACACACAGGCTCGCATGGGGCATTGCCACAATGCTGGCAAAACACTGGCAGGAAACGAGCCTTCACATCTGGAAATTCACCTTCCCAATATCGGTCGATGCGAATCCAATTTTGGGTTCGCCCTGTTTCATACATCTCTTCATCTGGAAGCTTAATGTTGTTCTCAGCATGACATGCAATGACACATGCCTGGCAGCCAGAACAGCGGTCAATATCAACAACCATGCTCCATTTACTATCACGTTCACTAGCGCGAACCATCTAATCTCCTCCGAATCCTGTTAATGCGAATGCGTTTCGTGTGTTCCATTTGTTACTTGAATAACGTCTGTGTCAACGGTCTCTATTGCAGGTACCGAGCCTTCCATCTTTGGCATAACTATGCGTTTACCAGTTTTAGTAATGTTTACTTTGGTTGACCCCCAGGCCAAGGCACCAGTTTCGCTATCTGACTTGTCACCAACAAGTGACAAAACATTTTCGCCCCGACCGGCAGCCCATTGACCATAGTCAGTATGGCCCTGACCAATGGGAACAGATAATACATCGGGTGCCGCAGCAGGGTGAACATAGACGGGAACTTCAATTGACCGCGAGCCGGCATTCAACTGAACAATATCCCCTTCACGAACAGACAAACTCTCTGCTGTACGCGGATTAATCTCCACCCAGGTCTTCCACGCAACAGTAGTTAATGGATCAGGCGTCGCTTGAAGCCAAACAAGATTTGCTCCACTTCCATCCGTTAAAGCGACATGAGGAAATGGGATAAGGTGATAATCTCCTTGTGTGAACTCCGGTGTTACACCCTGTGTTGGTAGAGACGATTTTATATGACCACCATCGGTAGACGTCGCTCGTACATCCCACCAACCACCGCGCATCAAAACTCCCCGCCAAAAGTCTTCGGCATTTGAAGCTCGGATCATTCCAGTTGAACCTCGGTCAAAATTCCTCTTAACTTGATCCTTGACCATTTCTTCAACAGTCGACCACGGCATGTTGAGATTCAATTGTTTCGAAATCGAAATAAGAACATCGCCAAAACTACGGGTATCAAACACTGGTTTGACCACCGGTTGCTGAACACCCAAAGAAGCATAGCCTGGACCTGGTTCCGGGATATCATCACCCCAATCTTCAAGCATGTGATGCTCTGGCAGTATCCAATCTGCTTGTTTGGTTGTCTCATCCAAGAAATTGCTGAAACTGACAACTGTACCCACATTGCCTAAGGCCCCAGAAAAGTCAGCTGTACCTGACAAGCCGTAACTGGGATCAGCACCGTGGACCAAAACCATCCCATACTCGCCAGTTTTTAATCCATTTGTAGTAGTTTTCCATTCTTCATACGACACCGCCGCTGAAGAGGAAGGCATCTCGACCCCTGATTTGTCGCGCTCAGGGAAGGATGGGTTAAATACAACCCCGCCCTTTTCTCCAACACTACCCGCAAGATAATTCAACGCATAAATCGCGTTGAGGTTGAATAAGCCGTTTGTTTGGGCAGCGGCCACTCCACCACCAATCGCTATGCTCGGTGTCTCGGTTGCGAATCTTACTGCTGCAGCTTCGATCTTATCTGCATCAATCCCGGTGGTTCCTGCAACTTTATCCGGCGCAAAAGCACTCAGAGCAGCAGATCCGCGGCGACCTGTCAACCGTTGAACCGCATCTGCATCTTTAGCCAATCCCTTTTCTAAGATGACGTAAGCCATACTCAACGCAAGATGGCCCTCGGTACCTGGGCGATTCGCAAGCCAAGTATCGGCATTAGCAGCTGTCATCGACATTCTGGGCTCAACATGGGTCAGATACCCCCGATCATGCCCACCCTGCCTGAATTCGCCGTAGGCCCGACCAAAGGCCACAGGAGACAACCAAGTACCCAAAAAATCCGCTCCAAAATTGAGAATCGTCTTCGCGTTAGCAATATCAAATGTTGGGAGAAGATCCTGACCAAACACATTTGCAACTGCTGCTCGAGTAACGGTTTCCTCAAGAGTCTCATAAACCTTGTGTTCGATATTGTTACCAAAAGTGGACCCAAACTTGTTAACGAGTTTCCCCAAACTTCCACGAATGGGATTTGTTATCAACAAAGCTTTAGAATTATTATCTTTAACAGTGGCCAAGTTCTTAGAAACTTCAGTTATCGCTTCATTCCATGAAACGCTTACGAATCCATCACCTTGCTTGCGCATCGGCCCCTTAATCCGATCTGGATGATACAAAGACTGAAGTGCGGCCTGGGCTCTCACCGAAGATTTGCCTTGATTTGTCGGAAAATCAGGATTCCCCTCGATCTTCTTCGCGCGTCCCTCCATTACCCGTACCAAAATGCCTTCGGTGGTCTGTCCATCACGCCACAACGATGCATACCAGTTATCAAATCCATCAACCATGTCTTCGGGCATCTGGCTTGGGCTCTGAACGAGAAGCTCTCGGGTTGGGATAGCACAACCCGCGAAAAGAACTGCCCCCACTGATGTGGCGCCAGCCATACGTAAAAACTCTCGTCGAGTTACGTCCATCCGTTTCCCTTTCTAATCAATCAAAAAATCTTTCGTTTTATATCTCAACTAATAATGGCAGGTTGAACAATCCGTTGGCGCATTTTTCGCACGGTGACATTCAACACAATCCGCCATCTTCAGTGTCCTCACCTGCTCTACCTGCTTCACTGATGCGACGTCACCATGGCAAGTAGCACACACTTCTGAAGGGATAATGTCACGACCTTGTTCAGCTGACATAAGATCTGACAACACGCGGATATGTGGCTCATGCCAGAATCGCACGGTGTCGGGTAATCTGTGAACGCGAGCCCATGTGATTGGCTGGCCAGTATCCCACGCATCCCTGACCTGCGCAGTTATCGTACCGTCACCACCCGTAATAATCTTGTGACAGAAAACGCACTGTTCAACAGCTGGAACCGTTGCCGCGTTGGTTTGATCCGCATTACGATGACAAAATTGGCAATCAAGAGCTGCAACGTCCGCATGCGTTTGATGCGGGAAAACGAACGGTTGCTCAGGCACCGGATAGATGTTTGCAAGCACTTTCGGAATGACAACTCCCATACCGACCGCAAATGTCGCGACCAGAACGATTGCCACAACAACGATGATGAATTTATCGCTGATCAGTGCCCGCATGAAGCTTTGCTCTCCTATCCCTATGTATACGTTTCTTTTGTTTTACTTTTTAATTTAACAACAAATATTCTGATTTTAGTACCACTTACGATCGTAGATCTCGTAAACAACTTCCAGCAACTCAATACTTGACGCCAAGAAAATAATCAACCCAACGGCCGCTGCCGCGGAAACAAAATAGAAAAATGGTCGAACTTTGTTGACGCTCCGTGGAATGTGATTTGATTCAACAAGAGAGGGAATCACCGCATGCGCGATCATCCAATCAAAGGCGATCACAATCGCGAATAGCACATTTAAATGTAGAGCCGTCGTTAGCTTACCTAAAACTGCCCACTGCTCGGTTGTCGTGAAGCTCGGATCTATATCCATAAAACCCCAGCGCTCCTCTTATATGTGATTCACATCACAAGGGAATCGTAGATTCGCAACATCGCGTGAAGACTCGTCGCTTCAACTGCTCGACCGACCTCAACGCACGAGAAATCAAAACCCTTTTTTGAATGCTTATACAATACACGATTTAATGGTGTCAAGCCTATACTTTTTGGATGAAAAAAAAGTATTCACATATCCATCACTACGACAACTAGACATAACAACCGGAGTTGGGGAAAGAAACGGGTCAGAAAGCTGGTACGCTTATAGACACAAATGCAAGTTGCTCGACGGCAAAGCCAAAGAAAAAAAACGCCTGCTCACATTTATGTATAAACGGTGGTATAGAAAAACAAGCGGAACAAATGAAACATTGCTTTCCACAAAACATGAATATCAATCGGAATAGATTTGATTCCAGCCTTCACTTTATGTTTTTGATTTTGGCATCATTAAGTTGATCAGAATTTAGGAGACTAGAAATGAAACTTTTGATAGCAACAACAAATATTGGCAAAATCCACGAGTTTGAGACGTTGTTAGAAAACACGGGCTACGCCATAACAACGCCATCAAAAGAAGGGATTAAAATCAATGTTGTGGAAAACGAGGAAACTTTTAAAGGTAATGCAAGACTTAAAGCTGAAGCCTTTTCTAACGCCACAGGCCTTCTTTCTCTCGCAGACGACTCTGGACTAGAAGTTGACGCACTTAATGGCGAACCAGGTGTAAGGACTGCTCGTTACGCTGGAGATGACGCTACCGATGTAGAGCGCCAAATATATTTATTAGAGAAGATGAAAACTGTACCAATTCCTCAGCGCGGGGCGACATTCCACTGTGTCATAGCAATAGCCGAGGCCGGCCGGCCAACAACTTATGCAACAGGAAATGTTAGAGGTATAATATCAACAGATATAAAAGGGTCGAAAGGGTTCGGGTACGATCCAATATTTTTCATACCGGAATTAAATAAACGCCTTTCTGAACTTTCCACACATGAAAAAAATGCGATCAGCCATCGGGGCATCGCGGCTCAATCCGCCAGGCTGCTGCTCCAAGGCAGGGAGCGACCCGACCCGAACAATCCAGAAAATGCGACATAGGATATCGGCATGAATGAACTAGTTACGGACCAGATGAAGCGGCCTGTACAGGATTTACGGATTTCAGTCACGGATAGATGCAACTTACGGTGTCCGTACTGCATGCCCGCTGAAATTTTTGGCGAACGGTATGAGTTTCTCAACAGAGAAGAACTATTGACGTTCGACGAAATTGAACATATTACAAATATATTCGTCAAGCTTGGCGTCACGAAAGTCCGCTTAACTGGTGGAGAACCACTTCTTAGAGCAAACATCGGGGATTTAATTACGGCCTTGGCAAACATTAAAGGTATAGATGATTTAACTCTTACAACCAATGGATTCCTTCTTGCCCAAAATGCCCAAGCATTAAAGGATGCGGGGCTGCAACGCATTACAGTAAGTCTGGATTCTTTAGATGACGCAACGTTCGCTCAAATGAATGGACGCGAGTATACAACCACCAGAGTCTTAGAGGGTATAGCAGCGGCAGAAAAGGCTGGATTGAGCCCAATAAAAATTAATGTCGTCGTCCAAAAAGGTATCAACGAACACACCATTCTTGATATTGCACGCCATTTTAAAGGGACCGGGCATATCGTAAGATTCATCGAGTACATGGACGTTGGTAATCTTAATGGGTGGGATTTGAGTCAAGTTATGCCATCCCAAGAGATAATTACTCTCATAAACAGTGAAATGCCCCTAGAACCAGATTCACCAAACTACATTGGCGAAGTCGCGAAACGGTACCAATACGTTGATGGAACCGGCGAAATTGGAGTCATTTCCTCTGTCAGCAATCCGTTTTGTGGTGATTGTAGTCGTGTTCGACTTTCCGCTGACGGCCAAATGTTTACATGTCTTTTTGCAAGTCGTGGCACAGATTTACGTGCTGTCATTCGAGACGCATCATCCGAGGCATCCTTAATTGAAAAGGTGGCTTCAACATGGCGGATCAGGACAGATCGGTATTCAGAGGAGCGATCATCTTTAACTAAACCATTAGAGGAAAAAGTTGAGATGTACAAGATCGGAGGATAAGCAGCTTCTGCTCTTCGCTCAATCAGGTCAGGTGACCAAATTATCGCTTAGGAGACTTCATTATGGGTGAGTTAGACGGCAAAGTAGCAATCGTAACAGGAGCCGGGCGTTTACGAGGAATCGGACGAGCTACAGCGGTTTCTCTAGCCAAACAAGGTGCCTCTATCGCAATTACTGGAACAGGAAGGGATCCCGCTAGTTTTCCCCCTGACGAGAAAGAAGTTGGATGGAAGGATGTTGAAAGTACAGCCGAACAAGTCGTGAATGAAGGTCAAGAAGCTTTACCCTTGGTTGGAGATGTGACAAACAGCTCCGACGTTGAGCGGATGGTCCAACAAACTTTAGATCGCTTCGGGCGAATCGATATACTCGTGAATAACGCAGCCTTCGCCCGTGGACCAGACCGCGTTCCAGTACATGAATTGTCTGAAGAAATTTTCAGAAAAGTTGTCGATATAAAACTGATTGGTTCATTCCTATTCTCAAAAGCTGTCGGAACCCAACTTATGAAACAATCGAACGGTGGGCGTATTGTGAACTTATCGTCAGTCGCCGGTAAAAGGGGCAGTGGGACCGCAGCCGCATACAATGTAGCGAATGCATCGGTGATCATGCTAGCTCAAAGCCTCGCAGACTGGCTGGCACCATACAATGTGACTTGTAATGCGGTTTGCCCAGGGCTCACAGATACGTCTCGGATGGATGATCTCGGATACCCAAGGGGCACCGCCTGGAACCAATCAACACAATCCAATCCGTTAGGAAGAGCTGCCACAGACGACGAAATAGCAGGAGTCATAGCGTTTCTTTGTTCAGATGCAGCATCCTACATATCAGGCCAAGCGATTAACGTGAACGGCGGATCTGTAACCTGGTAAACACTTCTTTTTCTAGAAGGATATTCACCCCATGTTGACGCGTCGGCTAGCAATAATGGCGGTGCTAATTTATTGCTTTCTAATATCAAGTTGTTTAAGTAATGTCAGACAAAACACCACACCCCATATTGAATCCGACACAAACCTAGTGATACTCGCGGCTTCCTCATTAACTGATGCCTTTACGGAATTGAAGAATCTATTCGAGGAAAAATATCCCCGAACAAATATATTGTTGAATTTTGCTGGCACACCAACTCTTCTAACTCAATTGGATTTAAGCTCAAGTGCCGATCTATTTGCTTCTGCTGATGAATACCACATAAGCCTTGCACAAGAAAAAGGGATCATATTAGCGAGCAATACAACTAAATTCGCAACAAATAAATTAACGCTTATCACACCAGCCTCAAGTAAAGTGGTGAGAGAGCTCCATGACATCAGCAATCCAAACACCAAAATCATTTTGGCTCTTAAAAACGTTCCGTTGGGTCGATATTCACATGCCAGTTTAGAGCTCATGGGCCACCTGAACAATTCGGATCTTGACTTCACCCGTAGAGTATTAAAAAACGTGGTATCTCAAGAAACGGCTGCAAGGCAAGTTCTAGCGAAAATCATGATCGGGGAAGCAGATGCGGGGATCGTATACATTACTGATGCGACAAAGAGACACCCAACGCATCTCAATATGATCATGATTCCAGACGAAGCAAATGTCACTGCTATATATTCGATCGGAATTGTTACGAATGCACGAAATCACAAAATTGACCACGCACAACAATTCATTGATTTTATCGTTTCCAATAAAGGTCAGGATATACTTAGACGTCATGGTTTTGGAAAAGTTCAACAAAATCAATAATCAGATTTTACCTACCGGCAAAGTGCTCACCCCATTGGGTTTTGCAATTGCGACGATATATATCCTTTTTATCACATTGCCAATAATCGCTCTCGCGATCCGGGCGCTCGGCGGAGCTGATTTTATCCAACACATCACCGGACCAACTGCTGTGCAAGCATTGCGAATTTCATTGTTAACGAGTGGGATTAGCATGCTGATAATAATTGGTTTAGGGTCACCATTCGCATTATTGTTAGCGAAAAACAATTCTCGCTTTTTAAAGACAATCGACCTGATTGTAGAACTCCCAATAATTCTCCCACCAGTTGTAGCTGGAGTAGCCATGCTAATGGCATTCGGAAGAACTGGCTTGCTTGGTAACCCTTTAAACAACATCGGCATCACTCTGCCATTTACGACGACCGCTGTAATCATGGCTCAAATATTCGTTTCTGCCCCGTTCTATATCCGAGCTGCAAAAATCGGATTTGCTTCTGTGCCAAAAGAGCTAGAAGAGATTTCTGAAACCCTCGGGGTTTCTCCATGGTCGACTTTTTGGAGAATAACCATACCGCTAGCATGGCCTGCTATGGCTGGTGGCGCCGCTTTGGCTTGGGCACGCGCTATGTCTGAATTTGGTGCAACGATCATGTTCGCCGGCAACATGATTGGGCAAACCCAAACTTTACCACTCGCCATTCTTAGCAGCCTTGAGAGCAATCTTGAAACAACCTTGGCAATTTCCTTACTGCTAGTAGGCGTTTCAATATCCATATTGATTCTGCTCAGTACGCTAGTGGATACCACAAAACGAAATAATTCTTGATCAAGCGTTACGCAACCATCGCTTCGTCCGTCAACCTGGGCAAACACCTAACGATGTTTCCCTTATCTAATCTATGCCTTGATTTCTTCTGATTGCTCGCCTAACGATTTGGTGTCATCAAGAGAAGCGTAATTCATGGTATAAAGACGCGTATAAACACCTCCCTTTGCGAGGAGACTATTATGATCACCCATCTCCTGTATCTCCCCATTCTCGAGAACAATAATTTGATCAGCATTGCGAATTGTCGATAAACGGTGCGCGATCACAATAGACGTCCTTCCTTTAAGCAATTCATTCAATGCATCTTGAATTAAGCGTTCTGTATGAGTATCAATGTTTCCTGTGGCTTCATCAAGAATTAGAATTCGTGGGTCTGCGAGCACCGCACGAGCAAAGCTTAATAACTGTCTTTGCCCCACGCTAAAATTCGCTCCTCGTTCACTCACCTCACCCTGATATTGGTCATCGAGCATCTCAATAAAATGATCAGCCCCGACTACACGGGCCGCCTGTTTCACCTCATCCAAACTCGCATCCGGACGCCCAAAAAGAATATTGTCCTCAACCGTACCTGAAAACAAAAAAGGATCTTGAAGAACGACGCCCATCTGCCGTGATATTGATATATGGGTCACGTCTCTCACATCTATCCCATCGATCGTGATATTACCTTGCGTTACATCATAAAGACGAGGCACCAAATTCACGAAACTCGTTTTACCAGCGCCAGTATGGCCAACGAGCGCAACTGTTTGGCCAGGCTGGATCGTTAGATCAATATCCTTCAAGATCGGTTGGCCAGGAACATATTCAAAAGTGACTTGATCAAATTTGATTTCTCCCGTGATTGTTGGCAATGGGTAGGCATCTTCCTTATCAACCACATCTGATTCCGCATCCATAAGCTCAAAAACTCGCACGCCACCTGCCATTGCGCGTTGAAGCTCTGAGTATTGCATAATGATGTTACGTATCGGTTCGAAAAATCTTTGCGCATATAATAAAAAGGCCACTACCTCACCTGCTGAAGTATCGCCATTCAGTGCACGAAACCCACCAAAAACCACAACCACACCAATCGCTATCGCAGAGTTGATTTCAACAACGGGCATCATTATTCCTGACAAGAACGCCGCACGAATATTCGCATCTAAATGTGAACGGTTAATTTCATCAAACTCATCAATATTTCGTTCTTGACGTCGCATGCTCTGAATCGCCTTGGCACCGGAAACGTCTTCTTGAAGCGTCCCATTCACGTTTGCAATTGCTTGACGCACAGAAACAAAAGCATCACGAGCAAACCGCTGCCACACACTAACTATCAAAACCAGAATGGGGATCCCAACAAGAGTTGCAAACGCTAACATCCAATCCATAGCGAACATGACAGCCACTATTCCGATCAAAGTTAACAACTGCGCAATCGTACCCACCAGCCCTTGAGTCATTACTTCTTGGATTTGATTGACATCATTCGTGACCCGCGACATTATACGGCCAACTTGGCTACGATCCCAAAATCCCATTGAAAGAGTGTTAAGGTGCGCAAACAAATCATTGCGTAAAGTGCGAATTAAGCCTTGACCGACGCGAGCCATGTAATATATTTGCGCTCTGTTACCAATTGCCCCAAGTACAGCAATCACAAAGAATAAAGCTGAAATGAAGAACAAACCATCCAAATCGCCTGGGATAATATATCGGTCGATAGCTATTTGTATGAGCAAGGGGAATAAAACGCTAGCAAGGGTATACGCCAACAAACCAGTTATTGCTACGAAACCTTCCCATTTATATGGTTTCAGGTACGGAAAAAGACGTCGCACCACGATATGCTCATACACATTCCCGTACTGCTCTTCGTCATCAAGGAATCGGTTGGCTGTACCAGCATGCCCGCCTCCAGCACCCGCCTGACGCCGCCAACTGCCACCACGCTTATTTCCGGTTTGCATCAAAACTCATCTCCAGCCCGTCAAGACACGATTTTTTCATATCTGTAATATATTCTTAGAGGATTCAAGAGCTTCTTCTTGCTGACGAAGCTGCAACTCATATATCTGCCGATACAAGCCTTCTTTTTCCAAAAGAACATCATGCGTTCCTTCTTGCACAATCACACCTTCATCCAGAACGACAATCTTGTCTGCTCGTTTCAAATTCGCAAGGCGGTGGGCAATAATGAAGGTAGTGCGATCTTTCATTAGGTCCGTTAATGCTTGTTGAATAAGGTATTCCGTCTCCGTATCAACATTTGAAAGTGAATCATCTAATACCAAAATCCTTGGATCCAAGAGAAGCGTTCGTGCTATTGCAAGCCGCTGCTTTTGCCCGCCAGATAAGGTGATGCCTCTTTCGCCAACTTCCGTATCGTATCCATTCGGCAAGGTCATAATAAAATCATGCAGCCGCGCAGCTCGCATAACCCTCTCTATTTCCTCATCACTGGCACCATATTTTCCATATGCAACATTCTCCCGAATCGTTGCTGAAAAGAGGAATACGTCTTGTTGAACGGTACCAATATTTTGACGTAATGAATCCACTTCGACCGAACGAATGTCAACTTCATCAATCAGCAAACGGCCAGAACTCACATCGTAAAAACGAGGGATCAGGCTTACAAGAGTAGTTTTCCCACTACCGGTGCTACCCAAGAGTGCTACAACCTGATTCGGATCAGCCTCGAGATTAATAGAAGTCAATGTAGAAGTCACTGAGTCATAGCTGAAATTCACATTTTCAAACCTAACTCGGCCTTTTATAGCCCCCATCGGCTTGGCATCAACTTGATCCGAAATCGTCGGCTCGGCATCAAGTACTTCAAAAATACGCTCACCTGCTGCTACCGAACGTGATACCAAATCTCCCAAAAAACCCAACATTCGAACCTGCTCAGTAAGCATTACGAGGTAGATAAATGCTTGGGTTAATTGGCCAGGCGTCATATTATCGTTAATAATCTCACGCCCTCCATAGACCAAAATAGCACCCATCAAAAACCACACGGTTCCAGTCATAACCGCATTATTCGTTGATCTGATAGACGTCCCCAAAATGCTGCGATCATAGACATACGTAGAACGATGCTGAAATTTAACATTCTCCGCCTCTTGGCGACCAAAGGAATGAACAATCTTCGCTCCCGCAAGATTTTCTTGCAAAACCACGGTCATCGCCGCTTGTCCCTCTTGAATCGTTAACCAAATAGGTCGAAGGCTGACACTTGTCTTAATCGCTCGATACCCAATGAATGGGATCCCAACAAAAGCTATGAGCGCCAATGGAGGGCTGGTCAACCAAAGAAAAACAAGAATCGCAGTGAAAAATATTGCGGTTTGAAATGGGCGAGGTAGCCCAATGCTTGTCAACATACGAGCCGCTTCAACGTCGGCGGTTGCTCGTGACATTAGCTCCGCGGTCGGCATCTTGTCGTAAAACGCAAAGCTTTGTTTCTGATATGCCTCATAAATATGATTCCTGACATCATATGCAACGCGCTGAGAAATCGACTGATTCAGAAAGGTCTGTGCAAAAGCAGCGACTCCACGTAGAATCCCAGCTGCGAGGAGACACAAAGCCGTGAGGAAAAGATAGTAAATAGTACCAGGTGTTGCCCAAGCATTTATCACTGGAATGTTCGTTTCATTCCCATTAATGCTATCTACCGCCTGAGCCATAAACCACGGCATGATAAACATAAACGAAAGCATCGCAACTAAGGAGATTGCATTAAAAGAAACCAGCTTAATATGTGGCAACACGAACGCAATTAAGCGAATAATTATGCGCG
>CEUS01050195.1_pt1 | contig 42297 bp, 35 predicted proteins | sample 427031 | NCBI WGS metagenome assembly CEUS01 (sample SAMEA2622837, study PRJEB7988) | marine metagenome | biome: marine biome (ENVO:00000447); feature: marine epipelagic mixed layer (ENVO:xxxxxxxxx); material: "saline water (ENVO:00002010), including plankton (ENVO:xxxxxxxx)" | depth 140 m | reverse complement strand
ATTGCCATATGTATGCGTTTTTCCTGGAAATCTCTGAGAAGCTCATCCAATCTCTTTGACTCTGGTATAAAGAAAGGTGGATGAGCTAGTATAGTAAGCTTATATAATTCAGTGGAGGCAGATAGATGCCTGAGAAGATCTCTAGAGTGGATTATGCCAACTATTGAATCTATGGTGTCTTCGTATATTGGTATCCTGCTGTGACCACTTTCGGACATGAGATCAGCTACTTTTTCCAGAGACGTACTTTGGTCGGTAGCAACTATGTCCATTCTGGGAATCATTACCTCTCTAGCATTGGTTTCATCTAATTGTAGTATGGATTTGATCATCTTCTCTTCATGTGGATCTAATTCTGCTTCGGGGTCATTTTGTATAGCATCATCTGGGCCGTTAGCTGCTTCGTCTATTTTTTCTTTTGTGTAATTTGGGTCTCTAGAAAAACCGCCTAGGATGTTATCCAAATATACAAATGGGTATGCAGCTATAGATATTGGCCACAATATATTTGGAGTCACCATCCTTACTTTTGTCGAGCGTGCTCCAATAAATGGTCCCATATTTTGTGCTATTGTAAGCGCTATAACTGACACTAGAGTAACTGATGTGATCCAATATATGGATATGGTGTTAGTTGATGCCACAAGTGATATGAAGAATACAGAGGATATTAACTTAGCGATATTTCTACCGGTTTGAGTTTTGAGGGAGTAGAGTTTTTGGTTTAGGGACGGTTTAGCTAGTATTATGTTATCCCAATGGACGTCTATAATACTTACCAACATGAATACTGTCCAACATATGGTAGCCAATGAAAGAATAAATGTATGATCAGGATTCAATAATTATCACCTCCCATATATAACCTGAGTCTAATTAGATTCGTTCCTATCCTTGTGGGTTTTGATTGATTGTTTCTTTGCTAATTTTCTGGCCGGCATGCCAATCACAGTTACTCCATCAGGGACATCTTTTGTTATTACTGAACCAGCACCGGTGGAAGTATCATGGCCTATATTTAAGGGAGCTATTAGCAAAGAATCAGAACCTATAAATGCTCTGTCTCCTATTGATGTCTTGTGTTTACTCCTACCGTCAAAATTGCAGGTTATAACCCCTGCACCAATATTTACCTCAGTGCCAACATCAGAATCACCCAAATAGCTGAAATGTCCTATCTGTGTACCCTCGCCTATGCGGCTATTTTTTATTTCAGCATAATTACCGATGTGTACATTGGATTCGATATGACTGTCTGGTCTTATATGACTATATGGGCCTACATCAGTATTATTCTCTAGAATAGAATTTTCTACTACAGACTGCGTTATTCTAGAATATTCACCTATAGATGACTCATTTACTATCGAGTTTGGTCCTATAACAGCATTGCTGCCTATATATGAATTACCACTTATAAATGTGTTGGGATATATAATTGAGTCTGATGATATATATGCTGACTCGTCTATGTAAGCTGGCTCTATGATAGAAACTCCATTTAGGAGCCATTTCTCGTTTATTCTTCGCTGCATCCGCTGCCTAACTATGCTTAAGTCTACGCCATTATTTACTCCGAGTGCCTGGTCATAGTCTTCTATTTGTAAGGAGGATATTATATTAGAATTCTCATTGGCGATTGGTATTATGTCTGTGATGCGATAATCACCGATTTCACTTGGCTTCAATTTGGTTAAGGTTTCTTTAAGACTAGATATTTTGAAACAATACACGCCTACATTGCCTTCACCATCACTAGCTCCATTTTTACCATCGTATTCGTTTATATGAGTTATATTATTTTTATTGTCCCTAACTATCTTACCCATATCTAATGATGGCATGGATTTGACTGTTAAGACACTTATATCTGATCCAATGCTGCTATGGAGCTCGATTAATCTGAGTATTGTATTAGCAGTTATAAGGGGGAGATCTCCATTTATTACCAGGACGTTGCCATCAGACTCTTTAAGCATATGTTTGGCAGAGTAGAGTGCGGCACCAGTTCCTCCAGGGCCATTATTTTGCTCTATTAATGTAATTGAGTCTCCTAAGGCGTGGGTGAATCCGTCTTCCTCTGCAGGTATTACTCCAACTATCTCACTAATGCCGGTATTCCTTATAGCATCAGCAACATAGCTCACCATGGGTTTGCCGCAAATAGGCTGAAGTAATTTTGGTAATTTGGACTTCATCCTAGTTCCTTTACCTGCGGCCATTATGATAGCTTGCCAATTATCCAATTGAAGTCACTCGGTAGTACAAAAAATGGGCACCCCATATATGCCATGTATTTGGCCGTTGGGCTACCCTTCTTGGTGGTCTCCGTCCAAGACTCATATTACTGGAATTTTAGCATAGTAAGGTTAATATGTCGAACAAGTATGTTGACTGACAACGTTGTTTTCTTCTGGGTATAAGATAAAGGGTCAAGAGTAAGATTAGATATGTGATGTGAACTAATTAGGCATAAGGCCAATACTATCTTGGATACGTTATATTATCGTGCCTGCTCTAATGTTGATAAAGTTGTTATCACCTAATTCATGGAAGACTGACTCCACTCTATATTGCCAGAAACTTGGGTTTGTTTTTGACTATCTTCTGAAACATATAATCCACCCTTCTCATTATATCTCAAATCGTTATTTACGAGTGTTGCGCCACCATTATTATTGATCATGACACCGCCCAGATTAAAAGATATTCTATTGCTGGTCAAAGATGGATTCGCACCAGTGGAAATTTGTACTCCAGAAAATGAATTAGAAATTATCTCGTTGGATTCTAATGTACCTATTGCGTTGTCTGAGATGATTACACCAGCTTCTCCATTCGATTTTATCGTGTTGTATTTAATTTTTGGGTTACTGAATTCTTGTATTGCAATACCAGAGCGCTTATTATTGAATATATCATTGTTTTCTATATTACCCACCGCTCTTGAATGTATGAATATGCCAGTATGTCCCCCACCGTATATCTGATTCTCTAATATCCTTGGATTGCCGCCTTTTCTTATTTCTATACCAGCTAGTTTGTTTCTAGCAATATCATTTTTGGTTATGAGTCCTGTACCATTTTCATGTATCAGTAATCCAGCTTCTAGGCCATCGTATATTTTATTAGATGTTATTAGGGGATTTGAGTTGCCTTTAACTTCGATTCCTGCATATCGATTTCTCTCTATATAGTTATTTTCTATTACACCAGCAGTGTTTCCAGATAATAGTATTCCTGCATCATTACCTTCATAAATACGATTATTTCGTATCTGTGGAGTAGCAGCGCTAGTTATGGATATACAAGCTAGTCCCTTGCTAGATAAATTGCACCCAGATATTACAGAGGAACCACCATCTACGCTAATACCAAATGCGTCAAAATTAGTCTCCTGGATGACTGTTATATTCGAAATGTGTGCAGACTCAGCAGTTATCACAAATACAGTACTCATATGCGACTTAACTATTATATCTTCTGAGTTCCCCTGTCCTACTATCTTAATGTTCTTGTCTATGTATATGCTATCAGAAGATTCATATACACCAGGAAGTATTAGTATCGATTGGCCTGATTTTGCATTGTCTACAGCTTTGACTATAGATTGAAAGTCTGCAATTATATCGTGCCCCACAGTTATATTTTGGGTATGATCTTGCATTTCTCTTTTCGGCGGTATCCTATGATATAGGACGTTTCCTTCGACCTGGGGCACCCTTACCTTCTCTAACATCTTCCGCTGTCTCTTCGTCTATACCCTTATTCCATTTTCTATTCAGAGGATCAGAAACGCTGAATGAAAACCCGCCTACTTCTTCTATGTCTATTCTGAGTGTTTCCCCATTCTGCATTGCTCCTAAACCTTGGTGGTTGGTGCCAGTATATAAGACATCCCCTACGTCAAAACTCTCATACTGACTAACAAATGCTATGGATTTAGCAATGGAATGAGCCATGTCCGACGTATTGAAGTCTCCTCTCAATTCACCATCTACAGATAATCTTACTTGTAGATTTTGGGGGTCACTAATTTCATCTTTGGTTACTATACTTGGTCCGAGTGGAGCAAACGTCTTATGGGATTTATGTGTAGCAACCCCTCTCCATGCTTGAAACTCTGTTGGAGGGTTGTTTGGGTTGGCAGGCATGCGAGCCGATACATCTACCCCACAAGTGTAACCGAATACATAGTCTAGGGCACTATTTTCGGCTACATCTTTCCCGTACCTGTTAAACACTAAGACAAGTTCAGCTTCGTGGTGGAATATATTAGCATCATCTGTGGGCAGGATAACTGTCCCATCTGGACCAATTACAGAATCCGATGATTTTAGGAACCCCCACATAGGTCCTGGTGCCCTGTGACCGAATTCTGTGAAATTTCCACCCATGCATAAAATCTTTCCTGGTTTTGGGAGTGGAGGCTGAATCGTAATATCTGTAATAGGTAGGCCTTGTTGTTGATCTGCAAATCTAACTAGATCCATTCTAATTTTGTCGAGATTTGTGATTATGTATGCCATAGCCTCTTGCCCCGTTTTGTTCTCTATTACATTGCTTATATCTACTACGTAATCATCTTTCAATAGCCCAGGTTTACCATTATTGAATAGTACGAATTTCATATTAAGCACTCCTTAAGTGATAGATCACTATATTTCAGCTCCACTGGGAATCATATCATATTAGATCGCTAATCAGCTAATTCGAAAAGGATAAGTGTTGTATGTAAATTTATATTGACATATGATAGCGTTAACGCTATCGTTTGTGTTATGAGTAAGGGTAGGAATACTATAGTGTTGGGGACGCGGATTTCGGATCTCATGTATGACGCTATAAGCCTTATCGCAGATAAGAAGGGGATGACTATATCTGAATGCGCTCGGGACATCCTTCAGCAGGATATGGAATTGCAGGTATTTATGTCTGAAATTCATAAGATGCGATCTATGCTTTGGAAGGACTTTATTGATTCTTTGAAGGACCGAGAATGATGTTCGATTTGGCTTAGGTGAACTAGCCTTGCCAGGCGGTATACGTCTGGTGAAGACGTGATAACTGGTTTTAGTGTGGGATTTCAGGTAGAATTCAAAAATTCCTTGTCATGGAGAGGTGGCCGAGAGGCTTAAGGCGCCGCTCTCGAAAAGCGGTTCCCGATTGTCTCGGGACGTGGGTTCAAATCCCACCCTCTCCGCCAAGTGCTAGATAGTTGGCGTGGGAACAGAGATAGAAATGGAGAGATGCTGGAGTGGCCGAACAGGCGCGACTGGAAATCGCGTAGGGGAGCAATCCTCTCGTGGGTTCGAATCCCACTCTCTCCGCCATTAACTATCAAACGAGGCTAGTTTGATAAGGATATTTTTTGTAGACCCGTCATCTTAGTTAAAGTTAAGGTTGATAATGATTATTAGGCGACTTTCCGGTAGGATTGGCATGCTGCAACTTATATTCTTTGTACCCATGATTGTTATTGTTATGGTTATGGTTTTGGTAAATAGCATAGGCACAAATGAATATGGTATGGCGAGGGATGAACGGATAGTTGTGAGTACCACTACAAGCTTGTATGACACAGGTTTGTGGGAGGTGATAGAGGATAAGTTTGAAGACAAATATGGTGTACAGTTAGATGTTATTAGCGGTGGTACTGGTAAGGCTCTAGAATTGGGTAGGAGAGGTGATGTAGATCTGGTAACTGTTCACGATGTGGATAGGGAAGAAGAATTTGTGAACTCGGGCTATGGATTGAAACGTCACGAATTTGCTTACAATAGCTTCTTAATTGTGGGACCGGAGTCTGATCCTGCATTGATAGAAAATCTAAGTGCAGAGGATGCCTTTAGACGGATAGCGTTAATGGGAAAAGATGGGGAGGTCGTGTTTGTTTCTAGAGGAGATGAGTCTGGGACACATTCTAGAGAAAAAGACATATGGCGAGGTCTGGGTTACGACAATTTTTATGAGGCAGATTGGTATGTAGAAGCTGGAGCTGGCATGGGTACCACTTTGATGCTTGCCGAAGAAAAGGGAGCCTATACTGTATCTGACATAGGGACATTCGTAGCTTTTGAGGATCAGCTGGATCTGGTACGGCTTGTGGATAAAGGAGATAACCTGAGGAATATTTATACTGCGATTGCTGTGAATCCGAACATAGACCCAGAGATTAATGGTTATGGTAGCAGAATATTGATTGAATTCTTATTGTCGGAGGCGATTCAATCGACTATTAAGGAGTATAGGATTACTGGCAGTTTGGACCAATTGTTCTTGCCGATAGAAACTTATGAAAATGATTGATTCGAAGATTATTCTGTTCGTATTTGTTTGGGAGGTATAAGGTTTCTTGGAGATAATTTGGGAGAGTCTGGTATCTGCTGTACAACTTATAGTTAGCCTAGATCGGGAGGTGATGGATATCGCTTTTCGCAGCCTTACTATATCTGGCAGCGCTACTATGATTGGAGGCCTGGTGTTCGTCCCAGTAGGTGGGTTGATATATTTCTACTCATTTAGATTAAAGAATGTTTTAATAGGTATTATAAATACATTTTTCAGTGTTCCCACCGTGTTTGTGGGACTGATTATATTTGCTACCTTCTCTAAGGATGGGCCTTTCGGAGTGTTCGGACTGTTGTTCACTCCAACAGTCATGTTATTGGGTCAAATAATGTTAATAGCACCCATAATTGCGGGCATGACAATATCTGCATTGAGCAGCGTTAATGAGGATATTAGAGATACTGCTACTTCGCTAGGCGCAAATAGGAGTCAGGTTATATATACCGTTATAAGAGAGGCAAGATACGGAGTTATTACAGGTTTATTATTGGCATTTGGTAGAGCTATATCAGAAGTAGGCCTTGCTATAATGGTTGGAGGTAACATAAAGAATTACACAAGAACCCTAACTACCTCAATGTCTCTAGAAACATCTATGGGAAATCTAGATATGTCGATGGCTTTGGGTATTATATTGATATCGGTTGCCCTAATAGTAAATATGGTGGGTAACGGCCTGAAGGGCAGGTAGATGGATGATTGAACTAAATAACCTTAGCAAAGAGTTTCAAGATATATATATCCTAGAAGATATAAACTGGCAATTCAAAAGTGGGGCAATATCAGTGATAGTTGGACCGAGTGGTTCTGGTAAGACAACTTTGATCAGGATGATGGGTTTGTTGGAAGAGCCCAGCAGAGGTTCGATATACTTTAATGGTGTTGAGACCGGATTGTCTGATTCGGAAAATCTCAAAAGCAGGAGGAGAATGTCACTTGTTTCTCAAAGGCCAGTGTTATTCAACGATACAGTTTATAATAATGTCGCCTATCCGCTTAAGGTTAGGGGAGAGCCCTATAGCACCGTTTCTCATAAGTCGTTATCGGTATTAGAGTTGGTTGGATTGAAAGATTACAAACTTAGAAGAGCAGTTACTTTGTCTGGAGGGGAAATACAGAGGGTAGCTATTGCTAGGGCACTTATAACAGAGCCGGATGTATTGTTCCTGGACGAGCCTACAACAAACCTCGACATAAATGCAAAAGTTAAGATAGAGGATTTGATTCGAGATATACCTAGAAGTATGGGATCTACAGTGATAATGGCTACTCATGACATAGCACAGTGCCAAAAGTTAGCTGATGAGATCATAGCCATAACGTCCAACACGTTGGTTTCCGTGGATACTCCAGATCAGATATTATCTATATTTGGTCTGGAGCGCTAATCCTTAAGAATACAAAACTAAATCATCTTGTGAAGACTGACTATCCTATAGGGCAGGGTACTACTCGGAGGCGATTAGGTTATATTTTGCAAGAGTTTTTGCGGTAATTTCCTCTGGTATCAATCACGGTATTCTATGTAGGGTTTTACATTATAGAGTGCAGATCCCATTATAAGGCTCTCAGCAGCAGCCCTAGCGGTGTCTAGAGATGTGAAACAGGGTATTCGCTTCTCTACGGCTGCTCTTCTTATTGCAAATCCATCTTGAAGGGGGCCTCTGTCCCCTGAGTCAGTGTTGATAACCGCCTTTACTATTCCGTCATTAATAACATCTAGTGCATTTGGGTTACCTTGCCCCAATTTCTTGGTTATCATCGTCACAGGTATTCCAAGTCCTTTGATCATAGTAGCAGTGCCTTCAGTAGCATATAGTTTACATCCACTATCTACTAGAGCTCGTATCAAAGGGATTGACTCAGCCTTATCTTCATCAGATATGCTTACCAATACAGAACCTGCAGTATTCAACGTTGTGTTACTAGCAATAAGACTTTTGGCTACAGCACCTCTAAAATCTACGTCTATACCCATGACCTCGCCGGTAGATTTCATCTCAGGGCCAAGGTATGTATCTACTCCTGCAAGTTTTGACATAGAAAAAACTGGAGCCTTAATGCCCACAAGCTTTTGTTTTTCCCATAGACCTCCATCGTATCCAAGGTCGTTCAGGCTTCGTCCCAGCATAATTTTAGTGGCTAGTTTTACCATCGGTACCCCAGTTATCTTCGATAAGAATGGCACAGTTCTGCTAGCTCTTGGATTAACTTCTAGTACATATACCGCAGAGTCTCCGGTTTTTGTTACGTTTTGATACGGATTTCTATATATATTTTCACCGGTTGTTATTACGTATTGGATGTTCATAAGCCCCTTGACCTTTAAGGCAAGTCCTATCCGAGTTGTGTATTTGACTATTTCATCTACTTCTTCGTCTGAGAGAGTTAAGGCTGGATATATTGCCATGGAGTCACCACTATGCACGCCTGCTCTTTCTATGTGTTCCATTATGCCTGGTATCAGCACTGATTGCCCGTCGCATATGGCGTCTACCTCAACTTCTCTTCCTCGTAAATATTTGTCTATTAGAATTGGCCTACCAGTGCCTATCTCTACTGCAGTAGTCACATAATGGACCAATTCTGTAGGGTTTTGCACTATCTCCATTGCTCGTCCACCGAGTACATAACTAGGCCTGACGAGTACAGGGTATCCAATATCTTGAGCTGTTATAAGGGCTTCTTCTAGAGATGTAACTCCTGAACCAGGGGGCTGAGGTATCCCAAGGTTACTCAAGAAGTCTTCAAATCTCCTGCGATCTGAGGCGATATCAATGGATTCGGCTGTAGATCCTAGTATTGGCATACCAGTATTGTCCAGGGATTGCGATATGTTGATGGCTGTTTGTCCACCGAACTGGACTACAGAAGGGGTGTATGTATAACCATTAGTACCAGTATAAGATTCGTTTTCAATAATATCTAGAATACTTTCGTCGTCCAGCGGTTCGAAGTAGAGTCTAGTACTTGTGTCGAAATCAGTGGATACAGTTTCTGGGTTAGAGTTAACCATGATACTTTTCACACCCTCTTCTTCCAAAGCCCAGGCAGCGTGTACAGAACAGTAGTCGAATTCTATCCCCTGGCCTATTCGAATTGGTCCACTACCAACTACGAGCGCTTTATTGCCCTCCAATGGTAATGCTTCATTTTCTTGTTCATACGTACTGTAGAAGTACGTGGTAGCCGCCTCGAACTCTGCAGCGCATGTATCGACCATCTTATATACGGGCTTAATATTCCAATCTTTTCTCAGCGCGCGAACTTGCTTTTCTTCAAGGTAATTGAGCCGACCTATATGGTAATCGGAAAAGCCAAGTCTTTTTGCCTGTCTCATAAGGCTCGGTGTTAGTTGATTTTGTATTAATGCTTTTTCCATAGAAAGTATGTTATCTAATCTATAGAAAAACCAAGGGTCTATCCCGGTCCGTTTAGTTAATTCTTCTGGAGTGTGTCCTTTACGTAATCCTGACATTATGGCCCACAACCTGATGTCAGTAGGTCCTAATGGTAGGTCGTCAAGATTAGGGTCGCCGACATTGGCCCAATCTGGGTCTTCCCATAGCAAATTTTGATTCCCTAATTCGAGTGATCTTACCGCTTTTTGAAACGCTGCTTCGAATGACCTCTCTATTGCCATAACCTCTCCGGTAGCTTTCATCTGGGTATTTATAGTTCGGTCCCCAGTAGAAAACTTGTCAAATGGCCAGCGAGGTATTTTAACAACACAGTAATCTAGGGCAGGTTCGAAAGCAGCCATCGTTTTGGAAGTGACGGCATTCGGGATCTCATGTAATAATTTACCAATTGCTATTTTCGATGCTACCCGGGCAATAGGGTAACCGGTAGCTTTACTAGCAAGAGCAGAACTACGACTTACCCTAGGGTTTACCTCTATTACATAATATGGTTTCTCTTCTGCAGAATGATCGGGTAGATCCTTAGATACTGAATCATGGGGTTTAAGGGCGAACTGGACATTACAGCCACCCTCTATTCCCAATGCTCGGATTATTTTTAAACTAGCAGATCTAAGCATCTGGTATTCTTTGTCTGTCAGTGTTTGACTTGGTGCTACCACTATACTGTCTCCCGTATGCACTCCCATAGGGTCCATATTCTCCATATTGCATACGGTTATACAGTTGTCGCCGGCATCTCTCATAACCTCATATTCAATTTCTTTCCATCCAACCAGAGATCTTTCAAGCAATATTTGGTTTATCGGGCTAGCTGATATTCCACCCATACCTATTTCTTCAAGCTCTTCCAATGTGTTTGCTATCCCGCCACCTGTGCCTCCCAATGTATAGGCGGGCCTTATAACTAAAGGCAATCCAAACTCTTGGTATACCTTGGTTATATCTTGCATGGATTCTGCTATTCGACTAGGGGGCACAGACTCGCCGATTTCATCAAGTAGCTCCCTGAAAAGTTCTCGGTCTTCAGCTTTGCGGATTGTATCTAATGGAGTTCCAAGAAGTTTCACTCCATATTTGTCCAATATTCCTCCGTCTGCTAATTCAACGGCTAAGTTCAATCCTGTTTGGCCACCTAGTGTTGGTAGAAGTCCTTCAGGACGCTCGCGTGCAATGATACGTTCCAATACATCTATAGTCAGCGGTTCTATATAGACGACATCGGCTATTTCTTGATCAGTCATGATGGTGGCTGGATTCGAGTTCACCAGGATTGTAAAGAATCCCTCTTCTCTTAGAGATTTACAGGCCTGTGTTCCAGCATAGTCGAATTCTGCAGCTTGACCGATTATTATTGGCCCGGAGCCTATGACTAGGACTTTGGGTTTCGTAGTCATAATGCCACCACATATGCAAGCTTGTGTCTGACTATTTCTAAATTGTATCTCTCTTTGTTCATTCTTGGCATCTTTTCCCTATTATCTATTGTTCACCATGTCTAAGAATCTATCGAATACATATACATTATCCAGTGGCCCAGGCGATGCCTCTGAGTGATACTGTATTGTCATGATAGGAAATTCTCTGTGTACAAGACCTTCTACAGTGTCGTCATGAAGGCTAATATGGCTAACCTCTAATCCTGAGGGTAAATTAGTCTGCTTGACTGCGTATCCATGGTTTTGGGCTGTAATATGCACCCTATTGGTCTGCAAATCTTTTACCGGATGATTACCACCTCTATGGCCGAATTTGAGTTTGAAGGTTTCTGCACCTAGTGCTCTAGCTATAACCTGATGACCTAGGCATATACCTAGGATTGGGACTTTACCTATTAGGCCACGGGTTGTGTCTGTTACATAGTCTAGCGTAGAAGGATCCCCAGGTCCTGGGGATAGGATTATACCATCAGGTTTTAAAGATATTATGCTCTCTGCAGATGCAGCAGCTGGCACTGAGATGACTCTGCAACCCATGCCATTAATTATTCTCATGATGTTATATTTCACACCGTAGTCACTTATTACTATCGTGGGTTTATCAGATTCATGATCAGCTTGGTTCCATTGGTATATATCCTTCGTACTTATGCCATGGACATGGTCTATTTCTGAATAGTTAGGCATATCAGACAGGTGTTTTAGCGCTGCTGTCGGGCTCTGTTCTCGCGTTATAACACTCATCATTACTCCCTTATCTCTAAGTTTACGAGTAATAGCCCTAGTGTCTACGCCAGCTATGCCAGGTATTGCACTATCGCTTAGGTATTCATTTAGTGTCATTTGTGAAAGACTATTGCTGGGTCTTATACAATGTTCTCTTACAACGAACCCAGACACTTTTATACTGTTGGATTCTATATCACGTAGGTTTATGCCATAGTTACCAATAATAGGATATGTAGGCATAACGATTTGACCTGTATATGAGGGGTCGGTAAGCATTTCCTGATAGCCAGTCATACTCGTGTTAAATACTAGTTCGCCGAAGGATGTAGCATCAGAGCCAAAGCCTTCTCCTTCGAATACAGTTCCATCTTCGAGTACTAAATATGCCCTATTCGACAATTATGGGATCCTCACTTTCATAAACTATTCTGCCGTCTACAATGGTTGTTTTGATATATCCCTGCAGGAATTCTTCAGCGATTGGTGTGTTTTTACCTTTAGATATGAACAAATCTGACTTGACCTGCCATCTTAAGTCTGGATCGAATATGGTTACGTCCGCCCTAGAACCTACATCTAACGTTCCGGTACAAATATCAGGCTTGTTTATGATTCTTGCAGGCGCATACGTAAGACTTTTTATAAGGGTGCTCAAATCTATCCTGTTCTTGTGCACTAGAGACATAAGTGCTCCAAAAGCTGTTTCTAGACCACTTATTCCGAAAGAGGCATCTTCGAAAGAATAACTCTTGTCTTCTGTTGAATGGGGGGCATGATCGGTACCTATGCAATCTATAGTCCCATCGGATAGTGCCAATACTATTGCATCCACATCTTCCTTGGTTCGAAGCGGTGGGTTCACCTTAGCATTGGTATTGTATTTCAACATAGAATCATTAATTGGCCTTACCCACTCTTCGGTTATCGTCAAATGGTGAGGGGTAGCTTCGGCGGTGATATTTATACCCATATTCTTTGCTTGTCGAATAAATTCAACACTGCCTCGGGTACTTATGTGAGCAAGATGAACTTTTGAATTTGTTTGCATCGCTAACTCTATATCTCTCTTAACCATATTTTCTTCAGCTAAAGACGGCCAGCCTGGCAGGCCTAAAGCAGATGCTACGATACCTTCGTTCATTACACCATTCTTCGACAATGATGGGTCCTCGCAGTGGTTGATTATTGGTAGACCTAATGCTTTTGCCTGCAGCAATGCTTTGTGCATTATATGGTAGTCAGCAATAGGATTGCCATCATCACTAAATCCTATTGCTCCTGCATCGGCCATACCTCGCATGTCAGTTAGTATCTTGCCATATCGGCCCAGAGTAACAGATCCTATCGGTATAACTTTTACTATCCCAAACTTCTCCGCTCTCGCCTTTATATCCAAAAGCATTTCTGGATTATCCATAGCAGGTATAGTATTTGGCATAGCACACAAAGTAGTAAATCCGCCTTTTGCGCCAGCCGCGGTCCCTGTTGCTATGGTTTCTTTGTGTTCTTCACCTGGTTCTCTAAGGTGACAATGTATATCTATAAAGCCTGGACTAACTATCAGATTACTGGCATCGATTAATATGCTGGCATCTGGAACAGCTATTCCTGTGCCAATGCCTATTATTTTATCGTTTTCGATCAGCAAGTCACTGATCATATCCACCCCCCTTGAAGGGTCTATTAACCTTCCACCTCTTATAAGAGTTTTCAATTTGCCATATCCTTTACTATTTCTATCCAAGTTTCAGGTGATTTATTATTGTCAGGGTGGTATTTGTTCCAGCTATTTGCTAATGGTCTGTATCCGGATGCATTCGCGTCTTTTTCGGAGTTGAAAAATCTTACATTAGTAGGCAACACCACAGGAAGGATGCGGTCTAGTAATGTAGATTCATAATATATTTTCGACTGTATGTTTCCTACGTATGTGGCAGGAGTTTCAATATCACAATAGAGGCACCTGAGTTTATAATCCTCATTCTTCACGACTTCGAATTCAGATGAGGTGAAGGATGGTTCAAGATTTCCTATGCATGATTCATTTGAGCATTTGAAATCAGATTGTGCTAATACTAAGCCATCAGAATGCCTTCTATATGGTTTTACATGTGTAGGTTTATCACTTTGAGTTAAGCCCAGGACCTCGCATATTAGAGCCATCCTTACAGGGATGCTTAATGCTGCCTGTTTGAAATACAGACTTCTGGGGTCCGCATCTACCTCAGGGCTAAGTTCATTCACCCTGGGTAATGGGTGGAGGATCGATATATCCTTGAAATTGTTGTCTTGAAGTACTTTGGCATTTAGTACTGGATATGAGCCTTCTTGAGATTGAGCATTTGAGCGTTCTGTTTGTCTCCGGGTCACATATATTGATAGTGCATCCTGACTAGATCGTTGGAATTTAACAGAGGTTCCTTCTATGGAAGACATAGAGAGTTGATGAGGTTCCTTTGGGGTCACATATATTGCATCCACACTTGTAGGTTCCAAATTGGATCCATCTGAACTGAATAAGGCGCTTAATATACCCAATTCCTCTCTCTGTATATGGGCGTCATATTCCCTTTCTAATCTTCTAAGTACATATTGTGGTATTTCGTTACCATCTCCGGGTACGAATATTATATTTGCCCCGAATCTTGCCAGAGCGAAGGCTAATGAGTGTATAGTCCTTCCGTTGAGCAGATCTCCACACAAGGCGACCCTTATTCCCCTAAGACCACCGTGGTGTTCCCTCAAGGTATATAGATCACACAAGGTTTGTGTAGGATGCTCGTGTTTTCCGTCTCCTCCATTTATTACCGGGACTGGGGAGTACTCAGCAACTAGCTTTGCTGAGCCGTCTGATGGGTGCCTTATAACTATTATGTCTGAGTACGCTCCAACCACTCTCGATGTGTCTGCGAGTGATTCTCCCTTTACGCTGGATGAGGAACTTGCTTCTGCAGTAGATATCACGTTGCCACCTAGTCGCTGCATGGAAGATTCGAAAGACAACCTAGTTCTTGTACTCGGTTCGTGGAATATAGTGGCCAGGATTTTTCCAGAGGCCATACTCTGATATGAATGCCAGTTATTCCTTATATCGTCTGCAGTAGTGAAAATGGTCTCTATATCATTGACAGATAAATCATCTACCGATATGACACTTCGTCCATTTAATCCATTCAATATAGTGACTTCCTTATATCCTTGTTAAGTATCCTTGATATGATTTATTAAATTACATCTACCTGCCTGATATTCGCAGATTATCTTCCCGCTCGACTACTGTAGCTAACCTTTCTCCGTTGGGTTAGAGATTACGTAGTACGTGAACAATCCGAGTATTTGTAGTCCAAGCTTTTCCGCGCGAGCCTTTTATAAGGGCTGTATTGGGTTGCAACCTGCTTCCTGCCCACCGAATTATAAGCCGGAAGTTCCAGCTAGGATGTACCAGTGACTCAATGCAAGTAGAAAGTCTCAAATCAGTGTTAAATTGTAATACTAAATAGACTGTTTTTCAAGTTGAGCTGTATATACATCAATCACTTATTTAAACTCTTGGGTCAGATATGAGAAATGTAAAACCGGCTACTGATATCATAGTTACTATCAAGCCAGCGATAACTAATCCTATAGATATCAATATGAATGCTTTTCTATTAGGGATTCCGAATAGCCAAGCTGCGAATGATCCGGTCCACGCCCCTGTCATAGGCAAAGGTATAGCGACCAAAATTATGAGTGCAAATGGGCCATATTTTTTGAATTTGTTGCTATGAACATCCAAGTTTCTCCGTTTGTACCAGAGGATCAGTGATCCCAGCGGATTTTCAAATCCCGTGAAGAAATTAGCTATGCGATCCAAGGATACTATTATAATAAGCACTGGTAATAGGTTGCCAACGAACGCAACAGGCAATGCTATATACCAAGCCATGTTTAGGCTGAATATGGCGAGAGGTATAGCAAGCCTGAGCTCCCCTATGGGGATCATTGCAGCTAATAGTATGACTATGATGTCAGATGGGTTCATATCTAATTATAATTTGACGCATAAATAATTGAGTCTTTTATGCGGTTAAGAGAATGTTCACACTCATTTCGTATATATGTCAAATCTGTTATCCTGAAGCCCGTTGATCTGTCGATGCGGTCAACAATTACAGAGAGGTGTTTTCAAATGTACCAGATCGACCTTAGGGGTAAGAATGCGTTAGTTTTTGGCGTTGCTAATGAGCACAGTATTGCTTGGTCTATTGCCAGGTTACTGAAAGAAGCTGGTGCGAATTTAATTCTTGCCTATCAAAACGAACGTTTCGGTAGGAGGGTATCGAATTTGGTTTCTTCAATGGACAATGTGTCATTAGTCGAATGTGATGTGTCTAAGGACGAATCCATCCAAGGAACATTTGAGACCATCAAAGATAGTTTTGGCAAACTGGACATTGTAGTTCATAGCGTTGCATATGCTGGTAGAGAAGACCTACAGGGGAACTTCTCAGAGACTGACAGGGAGAATTTTGCTATGTCTCTGGATATTAGCGCTTATTCGTTGATATCTATATTGCGGTATGCGGGACCAATGATGGAGGATGGTGGTAGTGTAATAGCAATGACATTTCATGCATCAGAGAAGGTTTATCCTGGATATAATGTCATGGGTACTGCAAAGGCGGCGCTAGAGAATATTGTTAGACAATTGTCTTCCGAATTTGGTAAAGACGATATTAGGGTAAATGCTATATCAGCTGGTCCACTGGAGACATTGGCTGCAAGAGGTATATCTGGTTTCCCTGATATGAAACATGTTCATGCTGAACGAGCACCACTTAAGCGGAATATAACGCACGACGAGGTTGGCAAAGTAGGATTGTTCTTATGTAGTGATCTGTCTAGTGGTGTAACGGGTAGCGTTATATACGTGGATGCTGGCTTCAACATAATGGCGATCTGAGATATTAGGGCTTAAGAATTCTCATCATACGCCCGAATGTATAAAGGGAAATGATCCTGTGTTAAATTGTTTGATTATGAGAGATTTTCCTAAACTGGGGTTTATGTTCGGGTAAATTTTTGAAGTAATAGCCGTGTATATTCGAAAACATATAAATTTTTATTGATGATGTCATTTGATTTAAGGATTGTTAAACTTCCCTTGGTTCTTATAGTAGGTATAATACTTTTCCTTTGTTATATGCCGGATATAGCAGAAGCACACAGGCCAGTTTTTCCAAACGGTTTCAATAAATCATTTGATACATCTTTCCAGCTTGATGATATTGATATTTCTCAAGCTGTTTATCAGGTTTTAAATAATAAAGAGCAGGTTTGGCTTAGTTTCTACCCGGAACAATCAAATACTGAAGTGGCAATCATACAATTAGGTGTTCCTGTATTAGAAGAAACAAAGTTATTTAGACCTAAAGTGGCATTACTTTCTTCGAGCCTTGAAAAAATCGATTTACCATTCGCAACACCAGAAGGATTTGGGGCGATTATCTATGAACCTAGGGGCGGCAATTTAATTAGAGAGTTTCACGAGCCTTTTACTAATACAAAATCATGGATATTAATAGAAGATCAATTTGAGATTATGGAAAACGGCATTCATTATGTTGTCATATTTTCTGACATGAACCAGTCAGGCAAATTTTGGTTTGCTACTGGCACAAAAGAGTCATTTGATTTTTCAGATCGGAGTGAACTGAATCAAAACATATCTAGAGTAAAGAGTTTTCATTTACCATCGGTAGGTTTACCTACTTCAACTAAAGTTCCGCCAACAGAGATCTTAAAGCAGACCGTCAATCCCATTGATATAGATGAAGAAAAACTTGACTTAAATGAGCGTAACTATTTCAAATCTACCACGGGATACGTAACAGTCGGATTAGTTGTATTGCTTCTTGGTTTGATTTTTATAAACAGGCGATTTATTTAGCAATTATGGCTTACAGAGCAGCTCGGGAACGGTTGGATTTTTATATGCCAGGTATACGCAGGTTGTCTATTATGCCTGTGACGATTTTCTCGCCGGTTAAACCTGAGGCTCTAGACTGGGGTGAAACAATTATCCTGTGTGAAAGAACTGGTAGGGCAAGAGATTTTACGTCGTCAGGTAACACAAATTCTCTGCCCTTTATTAGAGCGAGAGATTGAGAGGTCCTAAATAGATCTATAGATCCCCTGTGTGAGGCGCCAAGAGATACATCTTGGTGTTGTCTGGATGCTTGTGTGATGTCTACTATGTATCGTTTTATTGTGTCGTCTACGTATATGGATCTTATTGTTTCTTGACACATTATTATTTCTTCGGATGTAGTTACGTTGGTTATATCTTCTATTGGGGTCCCATTTTCTTTTAGATTGAGTATCTCAAGTTCTTCATTGTAACTTGCGTATGTGAGGCTTATCCTCATCATAAATCTATCGAGCTGAGCCTCCGGTAATGGGAATATTCCATGGTATTCAACTGGATTCAATGTTGCTATAACGAAAAATGGTTTCGGCATACTATGAGTCATACCATCTATAGTAGACTGACCTTCCTCCATTGCTTCTAGTAATGCGGATTGTGATTTCGATGGAGATCTATTGATTTCATCGGCCAGTACCACTTGTGACATTATCGGTCCTGGATGAAAGTTAAATTCGCCAGTTTTTTGGTTATATATACTAGTGCCAGTGATGTCGCTTGGGAGTAAATCTGGGACGAATTGTATTCGTTTAAAAGTGCATCCTGTTGAAAAAGCGATAGTCTTTGCAAGAGTGGTTTTACCTAGTCCGGGGACTCCCTCTATCAGAAGATGTCCATTAGACAAGAGGGTAATTAATCCTAGTTCCATCATAGCATCTTTGCCCACAACGAAAGTCTTGAGGTTGTCCATTAGGCGAGACACTATATTCCGAGCATCGGTAATTTGTTCTTTATTAACTTCGTCCATGCTACCCCTTCTGTGTGATTATTATATATATCTCAGGTATATATTTCTATGTGGTGTTTTTCAGTGTTTTTAAAAGAGATTGTTTCAAAGATTTCCAAGTTCTTCTTATCTGTATTAGGTCAGTAGAATCTTGACTCTTGGCTCCATATGTTTCGAGAACAAACTTGTCAGATATTTCCTCGATTTCTGATCCAATATCCGGAATGTAATTGGAAAAATTATTCGCGAATTCGTAGGGAGTTTGATTAATATTGCTTGATAGGCCTAGGAATTTTGCTAAGCTTCTCATGCTACTGAATGCATCAGCAACCCTATTTGGGGGGCCGTATATTCTTATCCACACAAGCCTGGATAAGAATAGTATTCCTAGAGTAGATAATATAAATGCTAATCCACCTTTGCCCAATGGGGAGCCAAAGTGGCGGAATGGAGGTTCTTTAGCCCCTTGGCCACCAGATAATGGTCCACCAAGGTCGTCTCTTTCTCGTTTATCTTCAGAAGACGTATCTAATTTACTAGGGCCAGCCAACATTCTTTTTTGCATCCCCCCAATGCCACTATTGGTTGCCATTGCCAAACGTTGGGCAGTTGTTGCTCTTACCCGGGTTGGATATATTGGCGTTGGCTCGAAAGGTACCCATCCGATGTTAGTGAAAAAGACTTCTGGCCAAACGTGATTGTCTTTGTCTCGGACGGTGAATCCACTTTGGTCAGGATTCTCTTCTCCGGGACCAAAGCCTAATATGACCCTTGTAGGTATATCTATAGCTCTTAACATTACAGCCATTGCCGATGCAAAGTAATCACTATATCCAGATTGATCCTCAAAAAGAAAATGGTCAACAACATCGACTTTATGAGGTAATGGGCTGGATTTTGGGACGTATGTTAATTCGCGCAGGTAAGATTCTATATTTAGCGCCTTCTCATATGTATTTGTTGCATCTTTCGTTAATGCTTTGGATAAGAAAGTTACTCTTTCGGGTAGCGTTTTTGGAAGGTTTGTATACCTATCAATTATGTCGTGAGGAATATCTTCAGATGCCATCAACAGGTCTTGCTCTGTCGGAGAGGTCAATTCGGATACGACGTCATAACTCTTATTGACTTGTAACGTCTTAAGAGGTTTATAGGAAATTGGGGACGATGTGGCTATAGCTCTCTGAAATGATATAGCCTTTATCGTACCTGGTTGCTCTAGCGCCGCTCTTAAATCTTTGTAATAGTCTGGAGAATTTGTATCTATACTTATTTTGGTGTCTCTACTGGACCCATTTAGTGTTTTGTTGATTTGTTTAATTATGAAACTAGATGGGATTTGTGCAAGCTCTATATTGCCAGTTTCCGCTACGCTACCATTTATGGAATGCAACCAACTCTTCACGTCTTGGGGTAAATTATCAGATGGGGTGGCTGTATCTGAGAAGACCATTTCATAGGTAGTTGAGTTAGGTATTTGCTGTTCGGCTTTCGGGTCGAGATATATGGGTGCTCCTGCGACCATCATATAAGGTGAATCTACAAACATCTGAATCGTGTAGGAGACAGCATTAGGACCCAAAGTGGTAATTTCTTCAACTTGCTCTTCACCAGCTATTGGGCTGCTTTCAAATAACGTGACCGGTTTTGTTTCTATATCATCTACCCTCCAGGCGGTAGACGTGTATTCGTCATATGCTATGGCTGGCCAATATAAAGGTAATCTAGCATTAGCTAAGAATACGGTTTCATTGCCCTTAGGGACTGACCTTATAAGGGGTAATACTCTATCAAAGAACCTTATGGAATCTGACCTGTAGGTTGGTACTGCAGCAAAAATACGTTGGAATTCTACTCGTATTTGATTTACGTATCGATTAATAGGTCTAAAAGTTTGTTTTAATGGAGTTGGGCTATCCTCCGGGATAGTTATAGATAAAGCAGTGATCAATGCAAGGCCGGACATCAATATACCTATGCCGAAATTTGTTAATGTATTGAATCTTGGGTGAGGAATATTCTCTGATTTAATATATTGTTCGTATCTGTGCGTGTTTATGTAGACTATTAATAGTAATACGACCGATATGAATGAGAATAGATATATGCTATATGATTCTGGGACATAGGTGAGATTTATTATAAGCACGGATCCAAGAGTTAGTATAGTTGTCCAAACCCATTTATGATGGATAAGAAACCAGGATGTGAAATATGAAATCAGCCATGTAAGTACTACTATGAGTATAGATAATGGTAAGGTGTCGGTAGTTACATCGTTACCGAATATTACCAATATCCATGAATAAAGACGATAGTTAAGTTCACTGAATCTATCGATTAATGCTAATGATGGTATTAGGCTCAGTCCATAGGCATACCCTACACAGATTCCTACGAGTGCAGACACTATGTGCAGTCTATGTGGATTTATGAGTCTATAAGAAGCTGCTAACGTCGTTAATGCTCCTACACTAGCTATTAGGATTAATGCAGGGGTCTGTACCCAGTTTGCAGATTGTATAGAGGATAATGTTAAGGATAGGAGCATGATATTAACTCCTAATAACACCCATATTTCATTTATTCTTGGCATATTGTTTTTGGTAATTAATCTATATTTTGATTTTCTATTAACAGTAGTGCTGGTTATAAAGATTCAATTTGGTCTCTGATATGGATGTGAGAGTGAGGACTTTATGTCATCATCTTTACTTATTGAATATATTGGGAGATTACCCTGCGCTGTATGACGAACTGTGTTTTGTTTATCCCACGATTCATTGAAAGAATCCGACTCTACAATAACCAAGGCGAGTGGAGTTGCATTATTGCTTGGTGATTCTAATAAATTAATAAAATATGGGTCCCTATTTGGAGTAATTACTACCAGATTATCGGATTTAACAGACAAGGACCCTTCCCAATAAGCGAATAAAGCGCTTATGGTGGTTTTTCCTTCAGACCCTATAGTTGCTAGGGCTATCATGATTTGATCTAGAACTTGTTTATCTTGCTGAGGGTGGATTATATATGATTGATTCCCATGGCATATTAAGCCTACAGCCCAACCTATTTTGAAATATGCGTGTGCAATAGAAGCTGCAGCAATTATAGAAAGCTCCTCAGTATTGTATGGGGCAGTGCCAGAATGGACCGATGAGTCCATATCTAACATGATCCATAGAATATTTTCCTTACCACTATCAAATTGCTTTAGCATTATTTTTCCGGTACGAGCAGTAGACGGCCAGTGTATATTTCTTGTGCTGTCGCCAGGTTGATATTCTCTTATCGTAGATATAGACGTAGATCCTAGTGGGTCAGTCCGCTCAGAAGCTCCTTCACCAGTTATCTCCCCGTAAGGCATAGAGAATGGGGGTATGTCTAGAACCTTTGGGAAGACTATTAGTTCTCTGGGTAGACGGGACCCACGTGATATGTGACTAAGATCAAGGGGATCTATGCTTTTAACCATTGCGCCTCGAACTGAGAATACGCCTCTCTGCTCCAATAGAACTGTTAAGGTTATATCCTCCTTTTTGTGAGCAGGGATGTTTAATAATATTTCGGCAGGATTGTAAGACAGCTCATATAAATCCGTGACAGAGAGGTTCAATTTCGGGAAGATAGTTTTGTTGTGCAGGCTTATCTGGGTTCTTATGGAGTTACCTACACGAAGCTCGCTATATTCTCTGTGGTATTCAATGTTTAGGCCCCAAGTGTTGAAATATGCCCAGATTATGCTCAGTATACAAATAGCGCTGGATATAAGGAACAGACTGTAGAAAACGTGAAAACCAGTAGCCAATCCTAATATCAAGGATAGGCTTATTATTGCTATTAACAAACTTCGGTTTTTCATTCTCATATAGAACCCACCTTTTTACTGGTCACCTTTTTATATAGGTCTGCCATCCTAGTATTAAACCTGACAGGGATAGCAATATTCCAGGTATAGTTCCAGATAGGAATGCTATTACAGGAAAGCCTGGGTATGGTACCGATTTAGCTGATTCCAGAAAATGAGGTCCGTCGTAAGACCAGATGGATACGTACTCTATTGTCAAGCCGATAAATATCGCTAGTATTATCGCCTGATATGTGAATCCTTTTCTTGCCATAATAGTTATACATATTATTAGGAAACTTATTAATAGTGGCAGAGAGGAGTTAATGAATAAGACTTTGGGTAAGAGTATCAGTTCGCTATCATTAGCAATATTACCTATAAGTGTCGACGCGAAGAATATTAACGTGATAGCTGATGAGAATGATAGTAATATAAAGGCTATTGAAGTCCTTGTTTCTTGTTTCCCTTCTAAAGACGTTTCCAATACTATAAATACCAATATCGGGAAGGATATTGAATATGGCCACAAAGGTGGAGATAGGTTCTTGATATAAAGTAGAACCTCAGTGTCATATTTAATAGGTAGGAGTTGTAGTAGTGGCAATATGGATATGCATAGTAGGCATACGATCCAAATACAGCGAGCGATATATTCTTGGCCATATATATACTTGTGTCCGGCATAGTAGGTCAGCATTGCACATAGTAACGTAATTAGCACAGAAGGTAGCAGGAATACTGGATACGAATGACCAGGGATTTCAATTAGTATTGATGCTGAAGCAGATATTAGGGATACAGAGGCAATTGACACGAATAGCCTGATTAAGCTATTTCTCCTGAACCGATTTTGTGCTTTTACATCAGGTAATATAACCATATTTGCATTCGTTGTTTTCTTGGGTTCTGACCTGAGAGTATTCTAGCATCTTGATATCATGTAATCCATTGGATTAATGCGGATGTTACACTTGACCCAGTACATGTTGTTGCAGAGTCAGACTTATTTATGTGAAAATGTCTATATGAGAGTTGGTGCTTTCGACATAAACGAGAAATTCTTGGGCAATAAAGAAGTTGATGCCGTTGCGTTGCTTTACCCCTGGGTAGACGCCGGTAGTGTGGCTACTTTGGCCCTAGAAACACTCGAAGAATACCTGGGGGCCGATGAAATCGGTGAGCTTAGAAGGCCGGGATCATTCTTCGATTTCACGAGATATAGGCCAGAGGCTACATTCCTAGATGGAGAGAGAAAGATATATTTACCTAATTCTAAAGTGTATTACGCGACCCGCGATGATGGTCCAGATATATTATTCCTTCACCTAAAAGAGCCTCATGCTGAGCATGAAAAGTACATAAGTTCAGTTATGGAGTTACTTAGGGTTTTTAATGTCAAGAGGTACTGCAGGATAAGTGGTATGTACAACGCGGTTCCGCACACGAGGCCCCTTAGGGTAACAGGATCTCCAGGACTGGAGAACCTCCCAGGCCTGGAATCACTTGTCTCTCCTAGAGTTGGATCTAGTTACCAAGGGCCCACTAGTATAATGAGTTTCATAACCGAAGAATTGGACAAAGATGGCATTGAAAGTGTGAGTTTTATGGTGCATCTCCCTCATTATTTGGGTTTGGGTGAAGATTACTCAGGTGCGGCTAGGCTTGTAGAGATATTATGTAAGCTTTATAAAATTCCATCTGATATTGCCGATTTCGAAGAAGGAAAGAAGCAATACGAGAGCATGGAAACTGAGTTGTATAGCAGCCCTCAAGCTAGATCTCTGGTCGAAGGATTGGAAGAATACTACGATTCCCAGTCAGAAGGAGATACTGAAGATGCGGCAGAAGCCACTCAGCTTTCGCCTGATGTTGAAAGTTTCCTGGAAGAAATTGGGAAGCAATTGGATGAAGATCGTTCATGACAGTGAAGTTATATGATACTACGCTAAGAGACGGCGCCCAACAAGAAGGAATATCGCTTTCAGTCGACGATAAGCTCAAAATAACCCGCAGGCTAGATGATTTGGGTATACATTACATTGAAGGAGGTATACCTGGATCAAACCCCAAGGATGTTGAGTATTTCAAGCGAGTTAGTAAACTGTCGTTGGCGAACTCCTTGGTATCTGCATTTGGTTTAACTAGGCGGGCTAATGGAGGTGCTGCGACCGACGAGGGTATAAGTTTGCTATTAGCTGCGGATACACCGGTTGTAACCCTTGTAGGCAAGAGCCATTCGGCTCAAGTTATCAATGTATTAGAGACCACATTACAAGAGAATCTTGCTATGCTGTCAGATTCTATATCCTACCTCAAAAGCAAAGGCAGAGTTGTGTTCTTTGATGCTGAGCATTTTTTCGATGGGTTTAAGAGCGACAAAGAATATGCCATGCAATCGCTTAGAGTGGCTATAGAAGCAGGGGCAGATTCTGTAGCCTTGTGTGATACCAATGGAGGCATGCTGCCAGCGGATATTGATAGCATAGTCAAGGCTGTAAGACAAGAGACCTCTGCGGATATAGGTATACACTGTCACAACGATGCCGATATGGCAGTCGCTAACACTATTGCTGCAGTACAGGCAGGAGTTAGTCACGTTCAAGGGACTATTAATGGTTATGGTGAGAGATGTGGTAATGCCAACCTAATATCTATCGTTGCAAATTTAAAACTCAAGATGGGCATAGATTGCATGTCTAGTAGTCAGTTATCCTCTCTTACACAAACTTCATATTATATTGGCGAGATAGTCAATGTTCATCCTAATAATTCGCAACCTTACGTTGGTACCCGGGCTTTCACTCATAAAGGTGGTATTCATGTTGCTGCAATAAACAAGATGGAAGAAAGCTATCAACATGTCGACCCTAGTGTGATTGGGAATACCAAGAGCGTGGTAATATCGGAGGTTTCTGGTAGAGGGAACATACAATATACCCTGAAAGAAATGGGATTAGAAAATCTGATAGATAGGGATCAGGTTGGGGAGTTATTAGAGAAAATAAAGGTTCAAGAAAGTAAAGGGTTTCAATATGATGGAGCTGAGGCCTCATTTGAATTGATGGTTAGGCGGCATATAGAGGGATATGTGCCACCCTTTACGTTGGTAGATTTCTTGGTACTGGTTGAGAATCAGCGACGCAGTCCGCAGGATCAAGGTGAGGGGGATATGTTAGCTGAGGCTATGGTGAAAGTCGAGGTTGGCAATAGTCTTATGCATACAGTTGCAGAAGGCAATGGTCCAGTGAATGCTTTAAGTAATGCTCTAAATAAGTCTTTACTTGAATACTATCCATCTCTAGTAGAGATGAGACTAGTAGATTATAAAGTTAGAGTTGTGGATAGCGGTCAAGATACGAGCGCTACCGTTAGGGTCCTGATAGAATCAACAGATGGATTGCATAGATGGAATACAGTTGGAGCTTCGGGTAATATCATAGAAGCTAGCTGGCAGGCTTTATCTGATAGTGTAGAGTATTTCTTGGTAATGAAAAACGATTAGTTTCCCGTGAACTTACCACCAGGCTACTTCGTCTGGATCTGACAATGCAGATGCGGCAGCCTCTCTCCATGGACTAGACATGAGATACTTCCACCCACCGTCGGCGAATATTGCTACTATATTGCCACTAGACATTCTATCCGCCAGACGTTGCGCACAATATAGAGTTGCCCCCGCCGATATGCCAGCTGATATACCAGTTTTTTCTAGTATATCCCTGGAACACTCGAAGGCATTCTTGCTATCCACGAGAAATCTGCCATCCAAGAAATCCAAATCTAGCAACGGAGGTATGTATCCCTCATCTAAATTTCTCAGTCCTTGTAAGGCCTCACCCATTTTAGGTTCAACCCCAATAATTTTGACTGCTGGGTTGTGTGCTCTGAGGAATCCTCCAACACCCATCAATGTTCCTCCTGTACCTATACCTGCAATAAGTGTGTCAACATTTGGGAGAGTTTCCAGTATTTCTGGTCCGGTGCTTTCATAATGAGCTCTAATATTTGACCTATTCTCGAATTGACAAGGGGTAAACCAATCGTTTTCCTTTGCAAGCTGCTTAGCAAGGTCTATAGCACTCTTCATACCAGTTTTAGGTTCGCACCAGATTACATCTACGCCATGAGATAGGAGTAATTCTCCCATTCCTGGTGTTGTCCGTGTGGAAACCACTGACTTCAATTTATAGCCTCGTTGCTTAGCAACTAAGGCCAGAGCTAAAGCTGTGTTACCAGTACTGGCTTCTATTATTGTGTCTCCACTAGATAACAGTCCTTCACTTTCTGCATCTAATATCATACGCTTTGCAATTCTGTCTTTTATGCTACCGCTTGGGTTTTGTCCTTCAAGTTTTGCAAATATGCGTACTCGGGGATTTGGGCTTAGCACAGATATTTCAATTAATGGAGTATTACCGATATGGTTTAGTATATTTGTTTGGTTCATACTTTTATCCTAGGTCTCTTATTTAGTTCATATAATCAAGTAATCCCTAGTCATAATTATAATATATTTCATGTATTTAGAGACTACTAGTTCTCTATTGGGTGGATGATATTTAGTAGCTCGTAGAGACTGGTTCAACGTCAACTTTAGTATCTATAGAGTTGACATTAGAATCCACCATGTCTACAATTGCTACATCCTAAGAATTATACAGAATCGCGGGGCTAATTGCTGCTATGTTAAGAATTCGTCTAAAAAGAGTCGGTGCCAAAAAGAAACCAGTCTATCGTATAGTCGTAGCTGACTCGAGGGCACCTAGGGATGGAGCGTTCGTGGATCAGGTGGGACTCTATAACCCGCTTACAGATCCACCTACTATAGATATTGATGAGGAAAAGGTTATAAAGTGGATTGGCAATGGAGCTAAACCCTCCGAGCCTGTCGAGCATATGCTGAAGAATATGGGTACACTGGACAAGCTGAAGGCATAATGAAAGAACTTATCGAATACATAGCCAAATCGCTGGCTTCTAAACCTGAGGACGTAGTTGTTTCTGAAGAAATCAACGATGAAGGTCAAGTTGTTATAAAGTTACAGGTGGCTGATGAGGATAAGGGTAAGATAATAGGTAGACAGGGCCGCGTTGCGCAGGCAATGCGAGTAATACTTAGGGTAAGAGCCGTAAAGGATGAAACTAGGGCTAACCTAGAGATACTCTGATAAGTCCCCTGTCGGTTACACTCTAGTTTGATGGTCCCTGTTGGGGTCCCCTCGTTAAATAAATGTCACACGGTGCCGATGAAAAACATCAAGCGAACCCTAAAGTCCTTGTAGGTATTATTCTAGGTACTAAAGGTGTCTACGGCGAGCTCAAGATTCAACCCCATACCGACAATTTAGATAGATTCCTCCCCGGCAGCAAACTTTTACTCCTAGACGAACTCGTTGAAATTGAACATTCTAGGTTTGAAAGAGGTAACTATATCGTAAAAATCAATAATATAGATACCTTAGAACAAGCCCGGGACCTTCAAGGTGATATTCTGGAGATACATTCAGAATATTTAAGTTCTACATCGACGGATGTTTATTATTATTACCACATACTTGACATGGATGTTTGGACTAGAGACGGTGAGTATCTGGGGAAAATTTCCGAAATTATTTCGACTGGTAGTAATGACGTATATGTAGTGTCAGGAGAAGGTAGAGATATACTTATCCCTGCTTTGTCTGAGGTAGTGTTAGATGTGGACGTTGATGTTCGAAAGATGGTCGTTAATTTACAGGAGTTTCTTTAGGGTTGAATTAAGTGGTGAATGAATAGAGTTAATAATGGTGGAGTCATTAGTTTTGCTACAGTCGAATGGCAGTGGTAGAATGTAGAGCCAATACATAAGAATACATTCTGGAGTGGTTAATATGTCTGGACATTCACATTGGTCAACAATCAAGCGTGCAAAAGGAGCATCTGATGCAAAGAGAGGCCAACTATTCACTAAATTAGCTCGTGAGATCACTGTGGCTGCGAGACAAGGTGGTGGTGATCAGGATATGAACGTGCGTTTGAGGTTGGCAGTCCAGAAGGCACGAGAAAATAATATGCCTAATGATAATGTGGATAGGGCTGTAAAACGTGGAACCGGAGGAGGAGATGGAGCCGGCGATATATTAGAAGAAACTACATATGAAGGTTATGGACCAGGAGGAGTAGCAATAATGTTGCATGCTCTTACGGATAATAGAAATCGCACAGGCCCTGAGATTCGTTCAGCCTTCTCCAAACTAGGAGGAAGTTTAGGAGAGATGGGTTGTGTTTCTTGGAATTTTGAGTCAAGGGGTGTTGTAACGGCGGAGATTAGCCCAGACCAAGGTGAGGATATAGCCATGTTGGCGATCGATGCGGGCGCAGATGATTTCAGTTTGGAGAGTTCTTATTTAGAGATATATGCTAGTCCCGAAAATTTCGATAGTCTCAGAGGTGCGCTCGAAGGTATAGGAGTAAAGGTTACTTCGGCTGAGATGTCAATGGTACCTAAGAATACCGTGACACTGGATTCTAAAACTGCGCACCAGACCCTTAGATTATTGGATCAACTAGAGGACTTGGACGATGTTCAGAAAGTCTATACAAATGCTGATTTTCCATCGGAAGTATTCCTAGAGTACGAATCGAGATAAAGTCAATCATCACTGAGTGGTGATTTCCGAGGGGAGCTCTCCTAAAAGTTTATTGTATGCTTTGTTCACTTAACTAATAGGAGTATGAATTGAATACTTTCGATGACTGGGCTGATATATATGACGCCGTATATTTATGGAAGACAGATGATATAGCATTCTACTTACAAGAAGCTAAGAATTCTGGTGGGCCAGTGCTGGAATTAGGCTGTGGTACTGGTAGGATTAGTATACCAATCGGAGATAGTGGTTTAGATATATATGGCATAGATAGCTCTGAGGCCATGATTGAGATGGCCAGATCGAAAACAGCCAGACTTGGCAGAACGTTGAATAACATTCATTGGATTCGGTCAGATATGACTGATTTTGCGATAGACGTCAAGTTCGCCCTCGTAATAATTCCATTTAGAGGGTTTATGTCTCTTTTGACTATAGCCGATCAGAGGAATTGTCTAGCTAGGATAAGGGAGCACTTGCTCCCAGGCGGTAAATTGATCTTTGATATATTTTTTCCTGATGTAGATTTGCTTAATGATAGTGAGGACACATTATTCCATTATGGAGACATATATGATAGTGAAGGAAATAGTAAATTAGTAATCTGGCACCAAAATAGGTTTGATAATTTTAACCAGATAAACAATGAGCGAAGCGTTATAGAAAACGTCGATGCATCTGGGTTTGTGAATTGGCGTAGGTATATGGATTTTCAGGTTAGATATTCGCATAGATTTGAGATTCAATACTTGTTGGAGCTGACTGGTTTTAAGATATGTGATTTATACGGTGACTTCGACTGGACATATTTTGATGAGACAAGTGAAGAGATGATTTGGATAGTAGAGCCTTTGGAATCATATAGCAGGCATACTTGAACGATAGAATTTTAATTACAATATATCGGTTGTATCTATTAACATGAGCAGTTTTAATATTTCGTCAGATTACAAACTTACTGGAGATCAGCCTTCAGCTATCAACCAAATAGTTGAAGGTTTAGAATCTGGATACCAGAAGCAGACATTGGTTGGGGTTACTGGTAGTGGAAAGACATTCACAATGGCAAATGTGATTGCGAACTTACAACGGCCGACTTTAGTAATCGCTCACAATAAGACACTTGCCGCTCAACTGACGAGCGAATTTAAGGAATTCTTTCCAGATAATGCCGTAGAATATTTCGTTTCTTATTACGACTATTATCAACCGGAGGCGTATATTCCTAGGACTGATACATATATAGAGAAAGATGCGGAGATCAATGATGAAATTGACAAATTAAGACATTCGGCTACTAGGTCACTGAGGACTAGAAGAGACGTTTTGATAGTTGCATCTGTTTCGTGTATCTACGGTTTGGGTTCGCCTGAGGAATATCAAAACTTCGTTGTCAGTATTGAGAGATCCAAGGAATATAAACGATCTAAGCTTATTAGAGATTTAGTTGGGCAACAATATGAACGTACTAATATGGATCTTGCCAGAGGTAAATTCAGAGTAAGGGGTGACTCACTGGAGATACTTCCTGCATATGAAGAAATCGCCCTAAGGTTTGAGTTCTGGGGGGATAATGTTGAGAGAATTGTTGAAGTAGATCCGATCACCGGAGAGATACTGAAGGAAAGAATTGATACCGAAATATATCCTGCCAAACATTTCGTAACATCTAAAGAGAAGCTGCAATTGGCTATAAATGACATACAGTTAGAACTAGAGGAACGACTTGATTGGTTCAAAAGAGAAGGGAAATTGCTGGAAGCTCAGAGACTTGAAAGTAGAACGCTTTATGATATTGAAATGCTTAGGGAAGCTGGATATTGCAGTGGAGTGGAGAATTACTCTAGGCATTTAGGTAGGCGGTCGGCTGGCAGTACTCCGTGGTGCCTCTTAGATTATTTTCCTGAAGATTCTATTTTCTTCATAGATGAGAGTCATATGACGGTTCCTCAGTTAAATGGCATGTATCACGGAGATCTATCTAGGAAAAAGACACTTGTAGAACATGGATTTAGGCTACCTTCCGCTATAGATAATAGGCCATTGCATTTCCAAGAATTTGAAGAACATGTTAAGCAAGTAGTTTACGTATCAGCTACTCCCGGAAAATATGAATATGAGAATAGTCAGAAATTTGTAGAGCAAATTATTCGACCTACTGGTTTGCTTGATCCTACCGTTGAGATTAAACCTACAGACGGTCAAGTAGATGACTTGCTTCATCAAATTCGTATAAGAATATCAAAAGGGGAACGTTGTTTGGTTACAACATTAACCAAAAAAATGTCTGAGGAGCTAGCCGATTATCTTAAAGAGGTAGGTGTAAAGACACATTATTTGCATTCTGAAATAGATACTCTTGAGAGAATTGAAATACTTAGGGATCTACGCTTAGGAATATACGATGTTGTAGTTGGGATCAATTTGCTTAGAGAGGGTTTAGATTTACCTGAGGTTAGTTTAGTTGCAATCTTGGATGCCGATAAAGAAGGATATCTCAGATCTGAATCAGCATTAGTACAAACTATGGGTAGGGCAGCTAGGCACATAGATGGTCATGTAATAATGTATGCTGATAAGGTTACTAGATCTATGAATAAGGCTATAGAAGAAACGTCTAGAAGAAGGGTTATACAAGAGAGGCATAATCAAGATCACGGCGTTACACCTCAAGGTATTCGCAAGGCTATAAGGGATATAAACGATAGATTAAAGGCATCTAAAGACGTGCATGTCGTGAATAATGATGGGAAAAGTGGCATTCCCAAAGACGAGATAGTTAGGATAATAAAGGATTTGGAATCGCAAATGAAAGTAGCATCCAGGAACCTTGAATTTGAGAAAGCGGCATTGATCAGGGATGAGATAATTGATCTCAGGAAAATTGCACTTGATAGCGATAAACCTGAGTTTTCTAGGTACTAGATTTAAATTAGTGATTGAATATATAAAATATCGATGTAGTATTAGTGTGATTCCTGCGTTTGTGCTTGACTCGGTTAGATATGTTTACATCTGGTTTTAATAATATTAGTGGAGATTAAGATGCAAGAAATAACTGAACCAAAGGATCGTTTACTTTTAGGACCCGGTCCTAGCAATGTAAATCCTCGAGTGATCAGGGCTATGACAATGCCTTTGATGGGATATTTGGATCCAACATTTTTGGGGGTTATGGGTGACGTAGTTGAGTTACTTAGGACAGCTTTTAGGACGAAGAATGACTTCACTTTGGCCCTATCTGGCACAGGCACCTCTGGTATGGAGGCTTCATTAATCAATATACTAGAGCCAGAAGATACAGTAGTTGTAGCAATAAACGGAGTATTTGGTCTAAGGATAGCTGATATAGCTGGTAGGTGTGGAGCTAACGTTGTAACTGTTGATGCAGACTGGGGGTCTCCAATAGATATTGGTCTGGTAAAACAGGCTTTGGAGAATTTAGACAAAGTAAAGCTGGTTGCCGCTGTTCATGTTGAAACATCTACGGGAGTAGTTCAGCCTATGCAGCCTTTAGCTGAATTAGCACATGCTAAGGGCGCACTTTTCTTGGCCGATGCAGTCACTTCGCTTGGCGGTGTAGATGTTAGGATAGATGATTGGGGTATAGACATATGCTACAGTGCAACCCAGAAATGTGTGGGTTCACCTCCTGGTATGTCACCAATAACATTAAGCCCTAATGCCGTAGAAGCAATGCGAAGTCGTCAGAATAAGGTTCAGAGTTTCTATTTGGACTTACAGCTTCTAGAGAAATATTGGCTTACTGATCATGTGTATCATCACACTGCCTCTATGTCTATGATATATGGATTGAGAGAGGCTTTATTAATGCTTGTTGAAGAAGGTCTAGAGGATCGATTTGCACGGCATTCTTTAAACGCACAAGCTCTCAAGGCTGGACTGAGAGAATTAGGAATGGGAGTATTGGCTGAGGAAGAATTTCAGGCACCTCAATTAACTGCTGCTTTGATTCCCGAAGGGTTGGATGAAGCTAAAGTTAGGAGAGCACTTCTGAATGAATATGGTATAGAGATTGGTGGAGGACTTGGGTCTTTGGCTGGGAAGGTATGGAGGATTGGATTAATGGGGGAATCATCTAAGAGTAGCCATGTTTTAAATTTATTACAGGCTCTGGAGTCTTTGCTGGCTCGGGAGAATTATAAATTCGATGTTGGATCGAGTCTGTCAGCTGCACAGAAAGTATTTGCATCCTGAGGTTCGGATATCAGCATTAATTCCTAATGACATCTGGTCAAGCTTAGACATACATTTGTAGCCGTTGTATTGACACTACAAAATGTCGATGTTAAACTCTGCCGCACAAACAGTTTTGGGTCTGGAAAGTAGGCGTATTACTCGGAACTTCCCTAAGGCGGGGTTATTCTGGGGGTTAGTGTCTGGTTGTAGGGGCCCTGCAAATACCTGAGGAGGTAATCCGAGTGAGTGATAAGACTTTAGTATGTAGAGAGTGTAGTAATGAGTTTCTGTTCACAGAAGGCGAACAGGAATTCTATCAGAAGCGTGGTTTATTAAATGAACCAGGACGTTGCCCTGATTGCAGAGCAGCACGTCGCAGATCAAGGGGTGGTAATGATGGCGAGCCTCGCCAGATGTTCACAGTTACTTGTGACTCTTGCGGCAACGACGCAGAGGTTCCATTTCAACCTAGACTTGGAAAGCCAGTTTACTGCAGCGAGTGTTTTTCAGCTCAGAGAAGCGCTCTTTAATTAACCATAATTGATATCCAGGCAGAGTTTGGTGGTCAATCACCTTATAAAACTTAGCTCACTCCGTGTGGTCTACGCGTTATTTACGCCATATTCTGCCTATGATATAATTCAGCAATAGAGAGAAAGAAAGGTCAAGACTAAATGCCGGGGACTGATAGGAAGCAAGCCCTAATAGAGGAATACAAGCTTAACGAAGGTGATACTGGCTCAACAGGAGTCCAGATAGCTCTGCTAACTGAGCGACTCAATCACCTTAGGGATCATCTCAGAGTACACAGAAAAGACTACCACTGCCTTCGAGGACTTATGAAAATCGTTGGGCAAAGGCGTAGGCTTCTTAGATACCTGAGGCGAGAAGATCCAGCCAGATACCTAGAGATAACTACAAAGCTTCTGATTCGAAGGTAGCACCCATATCTGGGTGCTCTTTCATTGTGTCTGCCTAAATTGTTCGTCTACCTATATTCTTAATTCCACATGAGAGGATACTTTTAACCCAATGGCACATAGCGTGATTAAGGAGATAGCTGGTAGAAAGCTTAGTATAGAAACTGGAAGACTAGCCAATCAGGCTGGCGGATCAGTACTACTTACGTACGGAGAAACTACCATATTAGTTGCTGCTACTGCAGCAGGTACACCTAGGGAGGGCGTTGATTTCCTTCCACTTACAGTAGATTATGAAGAACGATCCTACGCCGCAGGCAAAATACCAGGGAGCTTCTTTAGAAGAGAGGGTAGGCCATCTCAAGAAGCTACACTTACGGCTAGGCTAACAGATAGATGTTTGAGGCCGCTATTTCCGAAGAATTTCCACAACGAAATTCAAGTTATAGTAACGGTCTTGTCTGCTGATCAGGAGAACGACCCTGATTTGCTATCCATAATAGGTTCTTCCTGTGCATTAGGACTTTCAAATATTCCATTTGACGGGCCGGTGTCAGCAACCCGTATTGGCTACATAGGGGATAGCATTGTTGTTAACCCAACATTTGAAGATCTTAAAGAAAGCAAATTAGATTTAGTAGTTGCTGGTACAGAGGAGTCTGTTGTAATGGTTGAATCTGGTTCAGATGAGATCAGTGAAGAAATAATCTTAGATGCTGTACGTGTTGGACAAGAAAATAATCGAGAAATTATTAGCCTGCAAAAAGAAATCATTCAAATAGCCGCTAAAGAAAAAATGGATATTGCTGGACAGGGAGCTATAAACACAGACTTAATGGATAGTATGAAATCATATCTGGGGGGTAGAATATCAGACACCGTTTTCACCGGAACTGAAAAAGGTGAAAGAGATGGTGATCTGGATAACTTGAAGGATGAGGTCAGGGTCAACTTTGCTGAAGAATATGACTCTGAGGAAATATCTAGTATTTTTGAATCTCTGGTGAAAAAGGAAGTCCGCAGTCGGATATTGGATAAAGGTGAGCGAACTGATGGCAGAGGGCTCACAGAAATTAGATCCATAACTTGCGATACGTCGCTTATTCCTAGAGTACATGGTAGTGGCCTCTTTAATAGGGGGCAAACACAGATAATGACTGTCCTAACTCTTGGATCAATGGCAGATCAGCAAAAGCTTGACACAATTAGCCCAGCTGAGAGCAAGAGATTCATGCATCATTACAATTTTCCTCCCTATTCAGTAGGAGAAGTAAGGAGAGTTGGTAACCCAGGAAGGAGAGAAATAGGACATGGAGCTTTGGCAGAAAGAGCAATTGCTCCAGTGATACCAGACGCTGAAGAATTCCCGTATACGATACGACTAGTTTCTGAGGCATTTGGATCCAATGGAAGTACTTCTATGGGCAGTGTATGCGGAAGTACCCTTGCACTGATGGACGCCGGCGTTCCTATAAAGGCTCCTGTTGCAGGTGTAGCAATGGGATTAGTAATGGATGAAGATGGTAAATATGCTATTTTGACTGATATACAAGGAGTTGAAGATTTCTTGGGAGATATGGATTTCAAGGTAGCAGGAACTGCTAACGGGGTAAACGCTTTGCAAATGGATATCAAAATTAAAGGGATAACACCGAAAGTTATGGAAGAGGCATTAAATCAAGCTAAGCAAGCTCGTTTCGTGGTGCTAGAAAAGATTCAAAATACTCTTGATGGGCCCAGAGCTGACTTAAGCCCTCATGCTCCACGAATGATAAGATTGACGATTCCTGTTGACAAGATTGGGACCGTTATTGGTCCTGGAGGTAAGACAATAAGGTCCATCATTGAAGATACGAAAGCTTCCATAGATGTAGAGAATGATGGAACAGTGATTGTGGGATCTACTGATGCGGACGCCGCTAATAAGGCTATAGCTAGGATTGAAGATCTTACTAGAGAAGTGGAAATAGGTGGCATATACACCGGTAAAGTCACTAGGATAATGACTTTTGGAGCTTTCGTGGAAGTCTTGCCAGGTAAAGATGCATTGGTGCATATAAGCGAGTTGTCAGAGGAACGTGTTCAATCTGTAGAAGATGTTCTAGAAGTCGGCGAAGAAGTCACCGTACTGGTAACAGAAAAAGACCCTATGGGCAGATTGAATGCTTCTAGGAAGGCACTCTTGCGTACTGATGGGGAAGCAGGTTCTAATGAAAACCCTAGACCCCCTAGTGGTGATAGTGGGAATAGATCTAGGTTCGATAGAAGACCAGGCGGCTCAAGTGGTTCCAACAGACGGGGCAGATTTCCTGGGCGAGGCAGGGGTTAACACTCTTGAGTTCTGTATAAGTAATATACTTATCGCAGATTGTTTATAAAACAATGAGGTGGTTAATATGGCGGATTTGAGAGTAGTTATCCACGGAATCGTCGGCAAGATGGGATCCACGGTGCTAGAGGCAGTGTCTATAGAATCTGGTATGCAGGTTGTCGGTGGTGTTGATATTAACACATCGAACGGTTTTATATCTCTTCCTGATGGGCAGGGTGAGATACCAGTATCTGCCGATATTGAGAAAATTATATCCGAAACAACTCCAGATGTGGTGGTTGATTTTACTAATGCGGATGCGTCTAGACCCGCTTGTGCTAAGGTCACGTCAATGGGGGTAAATTTGGTGATAGGTACAACAGGTTTGACAGACAGCTATCTAGACAAGCTTAACACTCAGAGTATAGCTAATGGAACCGGCATTCTTGTAGCTCCAAATTTTGCCCTGGGCGCAGTATTACTTATGCATATATCGAAAGGCCTTGGTAAGTACTTTGATTATGCCGACATAATAGAAATGCATCATGAAGCTAAGATAGACTCCCCCTCAGGGACTGCTATAGCCTTGGCTAATAGCTTGAAAGAAACTAGGACATCTTCATTCACTAAACCTATTCCTTCTAAAGAGACGGTTGATGGCACGAGAGGTGGCGATATCTCAGGGATTTCCATACACAGTGTACGTATGCCGGGTCGAATTGCACATCACGAGATAATACTGGGAGCTCAAGGTCAGACTTTGAGCCTTAAACATGACACTGTAGGTAGAGACTCCTTTATGCCTGGTGTTATTTTGGCTATTAGAGAAGTATCTAAAATAAAAGGTGTACTCGTAGGTCTGGAAAAGGTAATGGGTTTATAGACATATAATGATCATTTTGTGATAATCTAGGCTATTAATTTTCTGAATATACAATATTGATTGGGGGATTTGGATGGGTTACAAAGTAGCTATAGTGGGTGCTACCGGTTTGGTTGGTGCACAGTTCTTGAATATACTTGAGGAAAGAAACTTTCCTGTAGATGAACTCAGTTTGCTTGCCTCTGATAGGTCTGCCGGAAAAAAAATGATTTTCAGAGGGGATTCATTAGAGGTTCGTGAGACTACGGAAAGTTCTTTTGCAGGGATAGATATAGCATTATTCTCAGCTGGTGGTGATATATCTAAGTATTACTCCCCACTTGCTGCTAAGGCCGGAGCAGTTGTAATAGATAACAGTTCTGCCTTTCGTATGGATCCTAATGTGCCACTAGTTGTGCCAGAAGTTAATCCCGAAGATATTCAGCAACACAAAGGTATAATAGCGAACCCAAACTGTTCGACTATCCAGATGGTTGTGGCCCTTAATCCCATACATCTGGTTAATCCAATAAAAAGGATTATTGTCTCAACTTATCAGGCAGTCTCAGGGACTGGTGCTGAAGCCATATCAGAACTAGATCGACAGATTGAGCAAACAGTAAATGGCAAGGCGGATGAGATAAAAACTAAAATATATCCTCATCAGATCGCATTTAATGCTTTACCATTTGTTGAGAGTTTTGCCGAAGGTCAGTATACCACTGAGGAGTGGAAGATGGTTTATGAGACTAGAAAGATACTTCATGAACCGAACCTACCCGTGTCTGCTACATGTGTAAGAGTACCTGTTTATAATTCACATGGCGAATCTGTTAACGTGGAACTTACAGAACCAATGAATCCCATTAGAGCACGGGATATACTTTCGTCATCTCCAGGTATTGTTGTACAGGATGATCCTGAGATTGATTTGTACCCTCTACCTATAAACAGCTCTGGAACAGATGACGTTTTCGTTGGTAGAATAAGAGAAGATATAAGCCATCCGAATGGTCTTGTATTATGGGTAGTCGCAGATAACTTGAGAAAAGGTGCAGCGCTGAATACTATTCAAATAGCTGAAGTTATTGCTGGCTGAATAATAAAGTAGCATTAGATAGGAGGTCGGATATGGTAGCAGTGGGCAGGTTGATTACTGCAATGGTGACTCCGTTTGATGATGACGGAGAGGTAAGCTATTCTCAGGCCCGCCGCTTGGCCAGATCCCTTCTGGATTCTGGTAGTGATGGATTAGTAGTGTCAGGCACAACCGGAGAATCTCCAAACCTTTCAACTGATGAAAAACTAAGATTGTTCAGTGAGTTAAAAGATGAGCTTGGTAACGACGGTTCTATTGTAGCTGGTACTGGTAACTATAGTACTGCAGAGAGTATAGAGCTAACTCAGGAAGCTGAAAAGCAAGGAGTGGACGCTGCTTTACTAGTTGTCCCATATTACAATAAACCCACGCAGGATGGTTTGTATAAACATTTTAGGGCTATAGCTGAAAGTACCAGTTTGCCATGCATTCTCTATAACGTTCCCAGCAGGACGGTCACGAACCTATCCCATGAGACAGTTGTCTCACTATCTGCGATAGATAATATCATTGGTGTGAAAGAAGCTAGTGGAGATTTTGATCAGATAACTAGGATAATCTCTGGAGCGTCTAATGGTTTTAACGTATGGAGTGGCAATGACAACGACACTTTTGGCATTATGTGTCTGGGCGGATACGGAGTTATAAGCGTAGCATCTCATTTGATTGGTGTCCAGATTAAAGATATGATCAAGTTGATTCTTGATGGCAAAACAACAGATGCTGCCTCCGAACACATACGGTTGCTTGAGATGTTTAAGGGCTTGTTTACGATATCAAATCCTATGCCGGTTAGGTATGGATTGCAACACATAGGCTTTGATATTGGATCCCCTAGGCTTCCACTCACAGACCCTGATCCGGAAACTGCTAAACAGATTACGGAGTTGCTTAGATCGTATAAGATAGATTTCCCAGTAGAATAATAGGTCTTCTCAAGAAAATCCAAAATGATATCCATACTTATAAGATTGTATTCACGTTAGTTCTACAGCATATGATTGGATATAAAATATAGTTATGAACTATGCTCAGAAATCCGTGATCGTGCGTGTGCATGAAATAGCTCTTAAGGGCGGCAATAGATCATTTTTCTTTAATAGACTGATTTCCAATATCAGAACCTCTCTGAAAGGCCTCAATGTTGAAAGAATAAGAAAGCTTCACATGGGTGTTGAAGTTGCTTTTGAGGATGAATCTGATTGGTATGAGATAAAGGATAAGCTAAAAGATATATTTGGAATAGTTAAATTCTATCGCTGTTATAAGATACGACCTGATATGGACTTGATTAGGGGTTTTCTGGCCAATGAGATTCCAAGGTTGGAGTTCAAGACTTTTCGGATTAGTGCTCGTAGAGGCAATAAGAACTTTCCACTCACTTCTGTTCAGATCAACAATGAACTTGGTAAATTTGTAGAAGAATTATCTGGAGCAGAAGTTAGTTTGGCAAACCCTGATCTTAATATACATGTTGAATTACAACACGGGGAAGCACTTGTATATTACCAGGAAGAGAGTGGTCTCGGAGGGTTGCCTGTTGGTACTGGGGGAAATGTATTGGCTCTGTTGTCTGGTGGAATAGATTCCCCAGTCGCTGCATGGCGTATGATGAAACGAGGATGCAGAGTTTCTTTCATACATTTTCATAGTTTCCCTTTGGTTGAGGGGACTTCTAGGGAAAAAGCCCGTGAATTAGCTTCCATACTCAATTTGTATCAGTATGGATCCACCCTTTATTTGGTTCCTTTTGGAGAAGCACAGAAAGCGATATTGTTGGCGGTACCACCTGTGTATAGGGTTGTAATGTATAGGCGGTTTATGGCACGAATAGCTGAAGGACTAGCAATTAAATTAAACGCAAGAGCTCTTGTGACCGGAGAGAGTCTTGGGCAAGTTGGCTCTCAAACCTTGGAAAACATGGTAACTGTAAGAGAAGCTATAGATATCCCAGTGCTGAGCCCCCTTATTGGTATGGATAAGCAAGAGATAATTGAAGAGTCTAGGCGTATCAATACATTTGATATTTCCATAATCCCAGATGAAGACTGTTGCAGCCTTTTTGTTCCCAAGCATCCCGCAACCCGTAGTACACCAGAGGAGATGGTTTATCTCGAGAGCAAACTATCTGTTGACGATATAGTTGAAGCAGCCCTAGAAGCTATAGAGGTCATAGAAGTAGCTTATAATTAGGTTGTGTAGCAAATTCACGATGGAAATAATAATTGAGCACTAAGAATGTGATACTGGATGTAGATGGAATGTATTGTGCAGCGTGTGTCGTACATGTTGAAGGAGCAATACGATCTCTTGATAATATCCATAGCGTATCTGTAAACCTTGCGAATGAGACAGCAAAGGTAGAGGTTGACAATGACTATACAAATTATCCCGTGATCATATCGGCTGTCAGAAATTCTGGTTATAAGGTTCCGCTTGATACTGTAAGGATTTCAATATATGCACAGGATGAACAGGTAGATATTTCTAAATTGGAGCATGGGTTATCTGCATTAGATGGGGTAATTTCAGTAGAAGCAGAAGAAAATCCTAGCACATTTCTTATAAAATTCCTTTCCAATCTAATTGGGCATGTGGAAATTAGGAAGGATATAGAAAACCTTGGATATGTTGTGTCCAATGTCATTCCATTAGGAGACGAATACGGGGAGCGTATAGGTAAAGGCAGAGAGTTGGCTTCACTAAAAAGGCGATTACAAATTACTGCGCTGCTATCAATTTTCATACTACTTGGAAGTATGAAGGATCTACTTAATTTTGTGCCAGACATTTTGGGCAATTGGTATGTTCTTTGTTCCTTGGCTACTCCAGTGCAGTTTTGGTGTGGTCGCCAATTCTACTCAGGTGCATTAATTGCTGCTATCCACGGGACGACTAATATGAATACACTAATAGCATTAGGTACAACTATAGCTTATATGTATAGCCTTTTTGTAACATTTGCTCCGGACTATCTGATTGCACCTGGTATTGAGACTAAGTTATATTTTCACACTTCCGCAATAATCATACTGCTTGTATTGCTTGGTAGGTATATGGAATTGCGAGCCAGAGTTAATACATCTCAGTCTATAAGAGAGCTAATGGGATTGGAGCCAAAGACAGCTAGGGTTAGTCGGGGTCAAGTCGATATGGAGATACCGGTTATCGATGTGGTTGAAGGCGATATTATATTGGTTAGGCCTGGGGAGAAGATACCAGTCGACGGGATTGTATTAGAGGGTGGTTCAGATGTTGATGAGAGTATGTTAACAGGAGAGAGCATGCCAGTTGATAAACAAATTGGCAGTAATGTTTTTGCGGCTACACTCAATGGTACTGGCATTTTGCGGTTTGAGGCTAAGAAAGTTGGTAGGGATACTGTGCTTTCGCAGATAATAAAACTTGTACAGGAGGCACAGGGTTCTAAGGTTCCAATTCAACAAACTGTGGACAAGATTTCTAGTTATTTCGTTCCTATAGTTATTATTGTTGCTATGGGCACTCTAATAATATGGATGACATGGGGCCCCTCACCTAAGTACAATTATGCGATTTTGAACATGGT
>CEUS01284570.1_pt1 | contig 42353 bp, 40 predicted proteins | sample 427031 | NCBI WGS metagenome assembly CEUS01 (sample SAMEA2622837, study PRJEB7988) | marine metagenome | biome: marine biome (ENVO:00000447); feature: marine epipelagic mixed layer (ENVO:xxxxxxxxx); material: "saline water (ENVO:00002010), including plankton (ENVO:xxxxxxxx)" | depth 140 m | reverse complement strand
CAACTAGTGTATTTACAGTCAACGCAAGGGGCAGTGATTACGTATGCCATAACAACTCTCCGTTTTCTTTAGATCACGCGGGTCAAATATTTAATCTTTGTAACTATTGGGATTTGGTGTCTTCACCCAATAGGGACCAAAAGAATAATTAAAAGCAGTGTCGATTAAGGAACCTTCCAAGGAAGAGTCAAGAGGATAGGTTTCGACACAAAAAGCATTTCATTCGAAAAATTGCTAAGATGGATAATAAAACGAAAGTCGATTTAATGCTAAATTCCAATTCTGAGGTAGAGTCAAAATCAGACCACAATCCGACACGCGATCGGCAAACTCCATCGATTTGAACGGTATATTTAAAGTCAGGGAAAGACTGCTTTTTGGGCAACGGGGCATTACTATAGCTAGCTTGCTCGCTAACTATGAAAACCTAAGAGTCTCTGCTTGCCGAATGAGCTAGTCCACTGCCACTGTCTAAAGGACTGATGGACAACTTCGAAACGAGTCTAAAACTTCCTGATCTTTGGCAGCAAGATGCAATCCGCCATCTTAGGGCTGGCCGCGATGTGGTGGTCGACGCACCAACCGGATCTGGGAAGACTTATATTTTGGAGCTTTTTCTCGAAGGAGGATATCGCCAAGATACAATTTTTACAGTACCCACAAGAGCTCTAGCAAATGACAAGCTCCTGGAATGGAGTAGCAGAAACTGGGAAGTAGGGATCACAACAGGTGACCTGACTGAAAACATAGATGCCCCACTAGTTGTGGCGACATTAGAGACTCAGAAACGCCGGTTTCTAGATGGAGCTGGACCAGGATTACTCGTTGTGGACGAATTTCAAATGATCGGGGATCCAGCAAGGGGTGTCAACTATGAGCTTATAATCGCCATGGCACCCCAGACAACTCAACTTTTACTGCTCAGCGGTACAGTTGCGAATCCCGGACATGTAGTTGACTGGTTAAAAAAGCTTGGCCGTGATCCAGTTCTCGTTTCAACATCAAATAGACCTGTCCCGTTAGAGGAGGTGTACGTGGAAGCCCTTCCTAACCGAGTGCCCAAGCATATAAAGGGGTATTGGCCTCGGCTGGTAGCTAAAACATTGATGGCAGACATGGGGCCCGTCCTAATTTTTGCCCCTAGACGCAAAGCTAGCGAATCAATCGCAAGAGAAATATCAGCTGCACTACCTATTGACCTACCTCTCGAATTAACCGCCGAGCAGAAAAGACTCGCAGGGCCAATCCTTTCCAAACTTCTACGGAATCGAATTTCCTTTCATCATAGTGGACTAACCTATCGCCAACGAGCTGGTCTCGTAGAACCTCTTGCCAAAAATGGCCAACTGAGGGTTGTAGTTGCAACTACAGGATTAGCAGCCGGCATTAATTTTTCCCTTCGTTCTGTCTTCGTCACGGATCGGGAATATAGGGTGGGCGATCGTTATTTTGACATTAGACCCGACGAACTTCTTCAAATGTTTGGGCGTGCCGGCCGTCGCGGTCTGGACAGTAAGGGATTCATTCTCGCTGATCCCGGGAAACCTCGCCTCAAGGAAGGGCGACAACTACTTTTGAAACGAACAAATCAGATTGAGTGGCCAGCTCTTCTTTTTGTCATGCATTCAGCTATCGAGAAAAAAGAAAAGCCAGATAAAGCAGCAGCAGATTTAACGTCTCGACTATTCAGCAGCCTTGATATCCCGTTGGGTTTTGATGCATTCCTCAAGGACGCAAAGAACCGATGCCCAGTCGCGCCAGAACCAGAAAGTCGTCATGTCCGCCAATCCGTTATCGAAATTTTAAACACTCAAGGAAAATGGGAACGGCGAAAACCTACCGTTCGTGACTCTCTTGGGAAAGCCCTCATATTTTATAAGCGTACTTGGATCCCCGCACTACAACACCCCTCTACGGTGGCGGGAGTACGCATAGGAACTATCTGTAAACTAAGAGGAAAAAACACTATTCAATATGGAAGGGAGGTTTCTCTTTCCTTCATTGCGGACGACCTAACCAGTGGCGAACTTATTCTCACAAAGTGGCTCTATCGCGCTCTCCGAGAAAGAAAAAACGAACTTCGAATCAAGAACAGTATAAAACGTCATAATTGGACCCTGAAAAGATTGGAACAAATTATCATTCCCCTTTTGCCAACACTTACGCACGGGGGAAGTTTAGACGAACTAGTGGAACGCAATGGTTTCATCAATGCTCGACTCGATTACTCTAAAGCAGAGGCCTACCTCTATGTCGATTCGGAGGGTAAATTCCTTCTTAATCCACCAGAACATAAAAAAAACGAAGAGTTCGATTTTTCCTTTCGTGAAGCATATACCGAAAGCCATAGCTTAGAGTCTCCAGTATCCTCTTGGTTTCAACTTGGACTAATCGATAATAAAGCTGTTCCTACAAGAAGAGGTGAAATTTTCAGCTTTTTTAATCGGGCAGAGGGGTTTGCCATCGCCACAGCACTTGAGGATCCAAACTACGATATCCCTGAAATCATACAGCACATTGTTAATTTGCGGGCCGGGCATCGATTTACTGATTTTGAGTCTTACAGCAGTCGACTTGGGAATACCTGCCGTATTGCCTCTAATGGAGCGACTTATCCCGGTTATCTGGACAAAGGGAAACCTATCGACTACGGAGATGGAGCCGCTGAGATCTTGACCATGCATGATCAAGATCCATCAGGACTCGCTCAAGTTTGGAAAACCGAAATGCTCTCAGGTGACATAGAAAGAGTTAGACTAGAGTGGATAAGCTTATTGAATCAAATCACTCACTCTCCAAATCTCAAATGGGACAGGTGGATGCAGTTCAAGAAAGAAGCTCAAAGGATACTCTCTAAATCCACAGCCAAGCCACCAATCTCCAACTTGCCGCCGCTACCCCTATCCCAAAAACAACGTTACCGCTGCGATCATGTATTAGGAAGATAATAGAGGTTAGCCCCAGAACTATATACCTGCATTCCCACCCTCCTCTTAGAATGCTGTTGTCGGTCAGTTTTCATAAAGTAAAAATCCTTCTATATCAGGTTTATATGGGAAAAGATTACTTCACTCTAGCATAACCATATAGATTGAATTGTCTGAATTAAAAGATCAGATTAAACCATGCCCCAAACAACCGATCGAACAAATTTCAAGCTCCCAATTTTTGTTGTCCACACTTCAAACGGGGAATCAGTTATCTCATCTGGACGAATATCATACAAATACCTCCTTGATGGAATTTTCTTTCAAGAAGTTCGAATTTTAAAAGGAAGCCTTCATAAACCTCCCCACAACGCAGTTCCGGACAACCTCGGACCACTAACCCATATCCACACCGTTCTATCTGGGGGATTCACAATTTACTTTGGACCAGATGATGCCTCTCAACACTTTGGACTTAACGATGTTGTGGCTTTCATAAACTTCAACGGAAGGGGTCACTCCTCTAGAGTCGATGGAGCCGGCTGCACTAGACTGTTTCAGACCCGACGTGGACTGATTAATCTGGAGAAGCTAGAGAAAATGTAAGCGATACCGGTGTTCTCATTAAGATCAGCAAAAACTTTGAAGAACCAACTCAATCCGACTCTGGATCTAGATTTTGTGGTCACAGATATTACCGATCAGGAATCTAATCCATATTTCTCAAAGAAGAGAAAGTTCTCTCATCTTCCTCTTTTTCTATAATACTCTTTATAAAACTTCAAACTTGAAGGCCTATCTACCACTGCCAATTTCCTCCAAGCTCGCTGTTAATCACTGCTTTCTCCGGCCACTCTCCACGAGATAAGCTTATGATACATTGCGCAGCTTCGATTCCCATATTTTCGACAGCCAACTTATCACTTCCCGCGTGGTGGGGACTGAGGACAACATTATCAAGTTCAAAGATGGGATTATTTCGATTAGCCGGTTCTATTTCCAGGACATCTAGGCCAGCACCTGCGATTTTTTCCAATCGCAAGGCCTCTATGAGATCTTCTTCCACCACCAGACCACCTCGTGCCGTATTGATTAAGAACGCTCCGGTTTTCATCATCTCAAGAGAACCTCGATTGATCAAACCTTGGGTCTCTTCCGCCAAAGGACAGTGTAATGTAATAAAATCAGACTGCCCCAAAAGCTCGTCCATCTCCACCAATTCGATCCCATATTCTGCTACAAACTCCTTGTCGGGAAATTTCTCGTTTGCAATCACCCGCATATCTAAACCAAGAGCCCGAACCGCGACATCTCTACCAATCCGACCTAAACCGACAATTCCTAATGTACTCCCTCTCAGCGGTACCATTGAAACTGTAGCCCACTCTCCTTTTCTCACCGATTTATCCGACCAGATAATCTTTCTTGCTACAGCGAAAATCAATGCAATCGCATGTTCAGCCACAGCCGCATGATTCGCAGTTGGAGTCACCGTCACTACGATATCGCATCCAGTCGCAGCCTTAATATCTACCTTATCAAAACCTACTCCTGCTCGTGCAATCACCCGCAACCCGTCGAGAGATTCGAGTAGATCGCGAGGATAGCTATCTCCCCAGGCTATGACCGCAGAGACACCTTCCAATTCAGAAATTGCTTCTTCTACGCTGCATATGCCATTTGAGAAATTCGGATTCGAAGAGAACCTTACCTTGAATCCTGCCTCATCGAGAAGTTTCACAAACGGGGCATCGTAGTCATGATGCCTCCCTACTGTACTCGCTAGTATTGTATCCATCAGTTGTTCGAAATCGGAAATTCAATTTATCGCATACTCATATCTTTATCACGTACTCAATACTCAAAAAACTAAGGAATTTCAATACAAAGGAATGATAGCCCTTAAGGTGTCAACAGGAACCCTCACCCTTCCCAGCCAATCTTGATAAGATTTACTCACCAATAACCTTGTGCTAAAGATGCTTCCTTACATCTACACTGCTCGAAATAATATGCTGACTCATAGCTTCCCGTGCTTCCCCAGGATTTCTACTCTTAAGGGAATCGAGGATCCTTCGATGTTGCATGAGAGTCAACTGCACTCGTTTCTGAACTTCTACGGTTGATGGATCCGCAAGTACACTCTTAATCCACTCTTTCAAATAGCCACGCGTCATCCGCGAAAGAGTTCCAATTATCGAATTCTGAGTGGCCCGCGCAATCAGCATGTGATACTGAAGATCGTACTCTAAGAAGCTTTCTAGCTGTTCAGTTGAATTCTCCATTCCTCCAAAGGCTACCTCAATATCCTCTAGGTCCACAGGCCTTGCTCGCTTAGCAGCCAAAAATGCTGCCTGAGTCTCTAGCATTAATCGGGTTTCCTCGAGGTCCTGGACCGTCTTCCGGTCAAACAGGAATCCCCATTGGAGGGTCCTATCAAGATAGTTTCTATTACTACATACAAATGTCCCCTTCCCAACCTGGCCATCAAGGACACCCATCATTGTAAGAGATCTTAGAGCTTCCCGCAAAGAAGTTCTCCCAACGCCAAACCGCTTACACAACTCTCTCTCAGCCGGCAATCTCTCACCCGACTTAAGAACCTCACGGGAGATCAGATCGACGATCTGTTCCACAATTTCCCCGCTTAATGAAGACCTGGAAACCGGTTGAAGATCGTGCAACACCCCAGATTCCGTTAATTGGACTGACGACTGTTGTGTTTCCATCCTATAATTTTGCGATGTAAATTGGCCGACTGGATTCAATATTTCACTTTACTTCCTCTCAAGCTACATCTACCAATCCTAAGTGCTGATGGTCTGACCATTAGCCCATTCTCCGTAATTGCCGGTTAAGAGGCCTGAAGACAAGCAAAAAGGGAAACTGAAAATGTCACGAATACTAAATATTGGAGAGAGAGTTGAATTGTTTCCGATGGATATTCATTTCCACGACATTTCCCTGGCGTTCTATCAGAAAGAAAAACAAAAAGGCACACGATATCTTATTCACAGCTACAGTAGGATAGAAGGAATTGATGATAGAATAACATTTGTCCGTGATTCCGCTAAGCTCTTAGGTGGCTTGGAATCTCAAGAAGATGGGTTGCTTTATTTCTCATGCGAATCTGAACATCTAGCAGGAGCAAAGAGGATTTTTCTTGAAGCCTGTAAAATCGCCACTGGAGATAAAGTTCCCATGCTCCCCCTTGAAATAGACGATAAGAAAGCTGGATGCCGTATATTCATATCGAGTCTGGGAAATGGCGGCTATGAGGTTACTGCGGAAAAGAACAATGAAAAAGTAAACCGGAGAGTTGATTTAATTGCGCGAGGTCTAAGCAGACTAGGAGAAATGGAGCTGGATCCTTCTGTCCTTGGAAAAGTCACCTTCCCCTGCGGCCATCCCCATGATTCCCTAATTAGTTTGTTATTGAAAAGAGCTCCCAATGTTCGAGCTGTCTTACGTGAACAAGAAGCAGCCCTGACCCGAGGGATGCTAGCAGCACCTAGCCAGCAAAAATAGAAATTAAGACAGTTATTAAAAACTTATCAGATTGGTACAAATGACGACCAAATCCGAAAATATTCTCCCCATGACAAGTCGTGAGCGGGTGCTAGCCGCACTCCAGCGAAAACCCGTAGATCGTACACCATGTTGCAATCCGACTTCTTTGGCCACTGTTGAGTTAATGGATTTAGTCGATGCGCCATTCCCTCAGGCCAACAGGGAACCGGAAATGATGGCTCGATTAGCAGCAACCGGACATACCGAGTTGGGTTTCGATACGATAATGCCTGTCTTCTCGATAATCCAGGAATCTTCGGCCCTTGGCTGTAAAATTCAATGGGAGCAAAAGGACAATTGGCCCACTGTTAGGATGCGGGAGCCTATCTATTTAGAACCCGAAGATATAAAAATTCCTTCTGATTTTCTTACTCATCAGGATACTCGGTGCGTTCTAGAATCCATTCGAATTCTCCGTCGCGAGTTTGGTGATGAAGTTGCTATAATTGGGAAGACCATGGGACCTTGGTCGCTCGCTTACCACTGCTTTGGAGTGGAGCCTTTTCTTCTTCTCTCCCTAGACGATCCCGGCAGAACCATGCTATGTCTAGACAAATTAAAAAAGGCGACAATCGAGTTTGGGGTGGCCCAGATTGAAGCTGGTGCGGATGCCCTTACCCTGCCGGATCATGCCACAGGCGACCTGGTAAGTGGCGAATACTACGAACGCTTTCTTAAGGACTTGCACACCGAATTCGTCGAACGAATTCCGATTCCTCTTATCCTGCATATTTGCGGCCGAACCGTCGATCGAATGGGCTTCATCGCTCAGACTGGTATGGCTGCCTTTCATTATGATTCAAAGAACAAACCAAATGAATCAATGGATGCAGTTAGAGACGGAATCGCCTTGGTAGGGAACATCAATAACCCTGAAACCCTATTTTCAAAAGGACCAGAGGAAGTAAGAGAGGAAGTCACCCAGAATCTTGAAGCTGGAGTTCAAATGATTGGGCCTGAGTGTGCAATACCGCTACAAACCTCAATAGAAAATCTCAAAGAAATACCGATATCGGTAAAGAACTGGCACCAACACCATGCCGCCTAGTAATCTAAAATCCTAAATACTATCATGCCAGAAATCTCGGACATCGAAAACGAATTTATTCGTGACGAAATTGAAGAATTTATCGAGCGACCGGATGAAATTGAGAGGACTGTCAGCACTTTTGCTAAAGCGCGTCCCGAAATGCAAACAATAGCAGCTGCTCTTATCGACGGAGACAACCATACGGTTGATCAGTTAACCCGCAAAGCTCTAGACTCGGGAATCGCGGCTTTAGAAGTGATGGACTTCGGCCTAATCGCTGGGATGGGAATTGTTGGAATAAAATTTAGAGAAAATTTCATCTTTGTTCCCGAAGTTCTGGCCTGCGCACGTGCAATGAAAGCCGGAATGACCCACATCGAACCCATACTTTCAGCATCGGGAATCGAGCCAGTTGGAACTGTCGTTATGGGTACAGTTAAAGGCGATCTCCACGATATTGGGAAAAACCTTTGCATTATGATGTTGCGAGGGGCTGGATTCGTTGTCCACGATTTAGGTGTAGATACCTCGTTTGATGAGTTCATGGAAGCCGTAGAAGAACATGAAGCACGACTTATGGGAATGTCTGCTCTTCTTACAACCACTATGCCCTACATGGGCACTACCATAGAAGCATTCATCGACGAAGACATCCGTGACGACGTTAAGATAATGGTCGGAGGAGCACCAGTAACCCAGGAATTCGCAGATGACATGGGAGCAGATGGTTATGGGAAGGATGCACTGGCCTGTGTAGAGCTAGCAAAATCCCTGCTTGATGAAGCAGCAAGAGATACCAGCTTGTAATGCAAAAGATTGATCCAGAAAAATATCAGGAACGACTGGAAAAAATCACTGATCTATTTTCTGGGTTTGTCCTTCACGCCCGAAAGCAATCGATGAGTCGATGCCCCTATCGTAACCGATTCGATCAATGCACCGCTAAGTTTGATTGCGGAAATCAAATTCCAACCAAAAGCCAGCAAGCTCTCCCCAAATGCAGTGGCCTAATTGATTACTGTAACGCATGGAAGAAGGATACAGGAACAGCAGATGCACCCGATTTGGGATCTTGTAATCCTTAGGAAAACAGACCTCTAAAATCCCTTCTTCCGAAAATACATTCGATTTTAGTGTAGATCTAATCCCGAAGGTCTTACGCCTATGTTGAGCCTGAATTTCGGAACGCTAAATAAAGATTTTTTAGCTTCAGTTTCATGTTTAGTTTTCTTCTGCTCCTTTAATAATTATTCTGTAACGAACTAGTCGAAAGTAGACCAAAAGGTTCTGATGTGATCCCCATAGGGACTGCATAGTAAAAGAACAACAAACTCTTAATGATGGCGACCATTACTCACGAAGGAGAGTCCCGAAATCTTCACAAAGGTAGAACTATTTTTGACTATGCCGACGAACTCGCCGTACAAGTACCAACATCCTGTGGCCGCTCTGGCATCTGCCACGAATGTATCGTTGAAGTCACCAATGGAATACAGGCTCTAAACGCGAAAACCGATTCGGAGTCGTTTCTCAGGGACGATTTCAGACTGGCCTGTCAGGCTCAAGTCGAGAGGAAGGATATCGACATCGGATTCTCAACTCTAAGGAGAACCCCTAAAATTTTAACCCAGACTAAGGAGACCCGTACCGAGATTGACCCCGTAGTTACACGAAGGGGCAACACAATATTATATGACGGAGAAGAAGTTGATTCCTTCAGAGGTCATATTTACGGCATCGCGATTGACTTGGGAACCACCACCATCGTGATGGATCTGATCGATCTAGAAACTGGGGAAACCCTAAGGACTAGTGCATTCGAAAACCCACAACGTTTCGGAGGAAGTGATGTGATGCACCGTATTTCCTACGATGGACAGTATCCCGGGGAACTCAGAAAGGCGGTTGTTAATGCATTAAATCACGAAATTGAGGAGCTGGGCCATCAACTTGGGTTTGTTCGACAAGAGGTTTATGAAATCGTTGTAGCTGGCAATTCTACGATGCGGGATATTCTGTTTCGGCTTAACGTTCAGAGCATTGGACAAAAACCATACCGTTCTCTGATTGAACAGGAACAGCTCGATGGGAAACGAGGCTCTACTACCCTTTTGGCCAAAGCAAGGAGGTTGGGGATACGTGCAAATCCACAAACTCGAGTCTATGGTCTTCCACTGATTGGCAGTCACGTGGGAGGAGACGTTGCGGCTGACCTTCTTTCAATTGATATGCCTTCACAAAAGGAAGCAATCATGCTCGTTGACGTTGGAACGAATACTGAAGTCGTCGTCGGTCACGCCGGCCGCCTTGTGTGTGCATCCTGTCCTGCCGGACCGGCCTTTGAAGGTGGGTTAATAACATATGGCATGCCGGGTTACGAAGGCGCAATTGAATCAGTTTCTATAGAAAACGGGCAATTTTTATTTAAAACAATAGGGGATATTAAGCCAGTGGGTATATGCGGTTCAGGGCTAATTGATGTTCTCGCAGAATTACGCCGTTCTGGTCAAATGACCCCTAAGGGTGTTTTCTCAGAAAAGAGGCGCCAATTGTCTTTGGTACCGGAATCAGGAATTACCTTATCCCGAGAAGATGCTAGCAACTTGGCTCAGGCAAAAGCGGCAAATTTTTGCGGGCAGTTTATTGTCATGCGAAACTTTGGAATAGAACCACTCGACATCCATAAGCTCTACCTAGCGGGAGGATTCGCTAATTACGTTGATGTCAGAAATGCCGTTAATATCGGATTTCTCGCCCCGGTACCATTCGACCGTATCGAAAAGGTAGGAAATGCTTCGATCGAAGGGTCAAGGAAAATACTTCTATCTCGTAGAAAACGTGCGCAAATCGAATCACTCGTCGAGAATATTGAGCATATCGAACTAGAGACCACATCTGATTTTTTTGAAATCTTTGTCGAGGGCTGTCAGTTTAAACAAATGCCTACAGAATTCAAAAAACTTGGTGCCCAAGAACCTATTGGCTTCCATGGCTAAAATCCCAAACCAAACAACCGGTGCAGGGTGGCATAAAGCATCCTTACGCCATTTGCTAAGCAAGTCCGACGAATTTGTAAACATTGTTGAGTTGGTTACATCTCGTGGTATTCTTACCGAAGAAAACAGCCGTAAGGTCTTAACCCTCGCGCGCCGCCTCGTGGAGCATCCTAAGATCCATGGTGCCAGTATTACAGATAATCCGGGAGGCAACCCCATGATTTGTGCCGATACTTTGGGAAGAGATCTCATCTCTCGTGGCCAGGAAGTCATTATTCATCTCTCCTGCAAAGACTGGAACCGAAATGGATTGGAAGGACGAGCCTGGCAACTAGCCAGCGAAGGATTTGATAATGTCCTAACTTTGTCCGGAGACTATCCAATCTCCGGATATGAAGGACAGGCAGAAGGCGTTTTCGATATCGATTCAGTTGGATTACTAAAGATGTTGAAGGACATGAATCGGGGTTTAGAAGAAAAAAAGCGGAATCGAAAAAAGACCATGATGCCTACTGATTTCTTTCTTGGAGCCGTAGTTAATAACCACAAGCGCCTAGAAAGTGAAGTTATGCCGCAGTACTTTAAGCTCATCAAAAAAATCAAAACAGGGGCTGCATTCATTATAAATCAGGTTGGATACGATTCCCGAAAACAGGACGAACTTATCAAATACATGCAGAAGAAGGGACTCAATGTTCCCGTGATAGCAAATGTTTATGTCCTTAAAGCAAGTACTGCTCGCTTCTTTCACGGAGGCACTATACCGGGGATTGAAGTTACTGATGAGTTATTGGAGCTTTGTCAGGCAGAGGCAGCATCCAAAGATAAGGGAAAATCGTTTTTCACTGAATTCGCTGCTAAACAATGTGCTATCGCAAAGGGCCTTGGATATAGAGGCGTCTACCTAGGTGGCCACCTCGAGTATGAAGACTACGAACAAATAATCGAAAAAACTAATAATTATGGGAAAGACGATTGGCGTGAATTTGCTAAAGAAATACGATTTTCGCAACCGGGTGAATTTTTTTACTTTCAGAAAGATCCAGAGTCTGGCCTAAGTTCAACTAAAGTTAATCAAGAATATCTCAAATCAAAGAATCTGAGCCAGTTAAAAAAAACACGCCGTCAGATCTCTCCCGCATATAGACTTAATCGCCGAGTTCACAACTTTGTTTTTGAAAAGGGAAGCCCTTGTTTCGGAATTGGCAAGAAATTCTATAAAATGGTTGACGACAGCAGAAACGGTATCAGGAAATTCCTCCATGGGTTGGAGCAGGCGATAAAGATGCCGGCTTTCGATTGCCGCGATTGCGGCGACTGTTCTCTACCCGACATCGCATATCTTTGCCCTGAATCACAGTGTGTAAAAAACCAACGAAACGGACCCTGTGGTGGAACCCGGAAAGGCAAATGTGAAATCGGTGAAAAAGAATGCATTTGGTCTCGCGCTTACAATCGTCTCAAGGCCTACGGCCATGAAGAGGAGCTTCTCACTCGGGAGGTCATTATAAAAGACAACTCTCTCAGTGGAACTAGCGCGTGGATGAACACATTCCTTGAACGGGATCATCTCTCCAAGACTCATCATCCTAAGAAAGGTTCCCTGTGAAAATAAAAGGACTCGAGAGAGAATTTTTTGTTATTGGCGAAAATGTACATACCACGCGTATCCTTCTCCGCAAGGGTAAGCGAGTTACTAAAAATCCTGAGGGCCTTGAATCTGTTCAGTACAAGGATTCAGACGGCATTGAACGGTTTTTGATTATTCCAAATGAAGTAAAAAGGACTCAGGATTACGAAGAAGGTAGGATCAAGCACGTTAAGATTGCGATCCAGTCAGCTATGGGAGACCCCAGTCCGTCAGCCTACGAAGGGATGCAGTATCTCCGCCAAATGATTCTGAAACAAGTGGCCAAAAATGTGGATTTTATAGACCTTAATGTTGATGAGATATCGCTAAACCCTGCAGAACAAAAAACGGCAATGAGTTGGCTTGTCCAAACTGCCCAAAATATCTCCTCTGTTCCTCTATCCATTGATTCCTCAAACATAGAAACTCTGGAAGCTGGATTGGCAGCCTGTCGGCTTAATGGAATCCAGCACATGTTGAACTCAGCTTCCTTAGAACGCATTGAAGTCCTCGATCTAGCCAAACGATACAATGCGGCTGTCATCGTTAGTGCGGCTGGCAGTTCAGGGATGCCGCAAAACGACGATGAACGTGTTCAGAATGCTTCTCGAATGGTCGATACCGCATTAGATAAAGAAATACAGCTAAAGAGTATCTATATCGATCCTCTTATCTTCCCTATTTCAGTGGACAGCGAATTCGGGAATCATGCATTCGAAGCAATTCGCAGGCTGAGGGAAAAATATGGCCCTGAAATCCATATCACTGGTGGTTTCAGTAATGTTTCGTTTGGTATCCCTTGCCGACGGCTGGTCAACAACGTCTTTCTCAACCTCGTTATCCAAGCGGGTGCCGACAGTGGAATTATCGACCCAATAACCAGCCGGCTAGATCATGTGCTCTCAATGGAACGCGCCTCCATTCCTTACAAACTTACTGAAAATATGCTTCTAGGCCGCGACCGATTCTGTAAGAAATTCCTTAGAGCATATAGAAAGGGAGAACTAAATGGCTGAGTATAAGATCCTATACTGGAAGGATATTCCCGCTCAGATCAAAGTTTTCGAGGGTCGACGGCCAATCTCCTATCCCCTACCGACAATCTTTCAAGAGGAAATCGATCGAATCGCAATGGAACAAGGTATCTTAGATAGCAATAAGTATCTGGAGTACTGGCATTGGACCGAAAGGGCCGAAAGGAATGGAACCGCCGCGGAAGTAATCAACGCCTTAGTTAAGGAATTCGAAGAGAAATTTCCTAATTTATGATCTTTCCAATTGTCAACGATCAGTCCTTTGGTGAAATTATTAGACTTTTAGGTTTACCTGCGATAAAAAATCTTAACTCAGCCCCAACTCCCTTATACGTTTGATAAGTAACAGTCATAAGATCTGTTGAAACCATTTTAAATCTAATGTCAGAAAAACAATACACCGTTCGAGCTGCCCATTGTAATCATCGCGCTTCTGACGAGGAAATCTATCAGACACTGAAGCGAGTTACCAACCCTCTTAAACGTTCCTGGGAACGCCTAGAAAAGGCTAACCGGATCGTTATCAAATTTAACATGATGAAACAGCCTGAGGATGTCGTTTACTTTGAGGGCCGGCGGCAAGAATTAGTTGATGACTCAATTTGCCGAGCCGTGTTGCGATTGCTTCGGGAGCGAACCAAGGCAGATATAGTAGCCACTGATACCAACACTTATACACCGGACAAACGCATTCCTGACGGATTTAATTACAGCTATCTCCTCAAAGAGTTCGATGTAGCAATCGATGATTCCAACGCACCCCCATACGCTTCATACGATGTACCGGGAGGCGGCAACATGTTTGACCGCTATACGCTGAGCAGCGTATTTAAAGAAGCCGACGAAGTTGTCTCCGTTGCAAAACTAAAGAACCATTTATTTATGGGGATTACCCTTTGCATGAAAAATCTTTTTGGACTTCCACCCATGACCCTCCCATCGGGCCGTGTACGTACCTACTTCCACCACGCCATCCGGCTCTCTTACGTACTCCCCGATCTCGCCATGATCACAAACCCTTGTCTTAATATTATCGATGCACTAACCGGCCAATGGGGTCGTGAGTGGGGTGGAGAGGGCAGAATCGCTAATGCCTTGATCGCTGGCGACCAAACAACTGCTACCGACGCATGTGGTACCCATCTTATGGGCCATGACCCAGTTTCTGACTGGCCTACACCTCCTTTCCGACGTGACCGGAATCACTTGCTGGTTGCTGCTGAACGTGGCTATGGCACCGTTGACCTAAATGAAATCGACTTCCAAACTGAAGTAACATCTCCACTTAATGAATTCGACAGCGAGGAACAAGATCCACCTCCAATAATGGCCTCCATTCGCCGGTCCGCCTGCGAACAGGGACTTTTTTATAATGACAAAAAGAAGGAATTGGCCGAGCGTTTTCCAAATCAGTTCATTTATCTCCAAGAAGGCGAAGTTGTTTGGCACGGAGTCGATCCTTCCGTAATCCGTAGCCACCGAGAACTCGCCACCGGGAACCCAGGTCAAGCCCGTTGGTTAAAACTAGTCGATCCTGATGAGCGTGAGGGAGAAAATTTTCTCGTCTACGACAACTGTCTCACGTCCATGGCGAGTTAGTTGTACTTTGATTCTGCTGTTTATTCGGTCGCAATCGTCTCAACCTAAACACCCGTCTTTTGGCCCCTAAATACAGCAGGAAAACTTTCGATTGGAAGTTATCCATCTAAACTTCTGAAACCTTCTAGCAACTTAAACTTGGTGATAAAGCCACAAGGGATTTGAACAATTGAGTTTGACAACCCCTGCTCGAACGATACCTGTAACCAACTTCAAATTTTATGAAGAGCTATCTTGCAAAGCCGGAAAAAATACAGCGCCGCTGGTATTTGATCGACGCTTCCGATCAAATACTCGGTCGTTTGGCTGTAAAAATCGCAGATGTCCTACGTGGTCGACGTAAACCAACCTATACTCCTCATGTTGATACAGGTGACTTTGTTGTTGTCATAAACGCTGAAAAGATAAGGCTCACTGGCAGGAAAGAGGATGACAAGCGATATATGTTTTACACTGGTTGGATGGGCAATGAAAAATATCTTACCGTCCGTGATATTCGAGAGAAGAAACCCGAATTCCTCCTCGAACATGCCGTCAAAGGAATGTTACCAAAAAACAGGCTTGCTGATCGAATGATAAAAAAACTTAAGGTTCACGCCGGCCCAGAGCATCCTCACACCTCCCAAAATCCTGCATTGTTAGAGACGTAATTAATACCCTATGACCGCAGATTCCAAGAACCCCAGAATCTTCGCTATCGGACGGCGAAAAACTTCTTCCGCACGGATCCAGCTTATTCCCGGGGGCACCGGGAAAATCATTATTAACGATCGAGAACTCAGCGACTATTGCTGCCATGAGGCCGTCTACAAAAGTGCCATAGCTCCCCTTGCTACTATAGATTCCTTGAATGAATTTGATGCTTCTGTGAAAGTCCGTGGTGGGGGACCCAACAGCCAAGCGGTAGCAATTTCTCATTCTCTTGCGCGTGCTTTAGAAAAATTTAATCCCGAATGGAGAATTCCATTAAAACGCGCTGGGCATCTAAAAAGAGACCCACGCCAAAAGGAAAGAAAAAAGTCAGGACAACCGGGAGCCCGCAAGAGATTCCAATTTTCTAAAAGATAAAGTCCGCCGACGGGATAACACTTTGGCTAAACCCTCCCTGGCGCGCAGATGCCACGGGGGGTTTTTTTGTTTTTTTCGTCAGGATATTAATTATAATTTTATTTACGAATAAATCTAGAATCACACGAATGGACATAAGTAGATTTATGATCAATCGACGCACGCTTTCTAAGTTTCTCCTATTGAAAAATCTCTGTTCCGATCGAAAGACATGTATCTAGGATCGAAACAAAAATTTATTCTATCAGGGATCCCTAGAAGTTAAGCCAGTTGATATAGCGGTATACATCGGATATTAAATCCACAAGCACCATGCCCTTGAACCTGTAAGAAAATCTCAAATGTCCGGAACTTCCACAAATGCATGAAACCCATTAATAGCTCCTTGGAAAAAAATTTGGTGAAAGTTGGTGTCGTTGGAGCATCAGGCTACATCGGAGAATTGCTTGTTCGTATGCTGTCCACCCATCCTAAAGTCGACTTAGAAGTAGTTACTTCACGTAACTACAAAGGAAAAAAAGTAGATGAGGTGATCCCTTTTCTTCGCGGCCGATGCAGCAACCTCTACTTCTCTGACTCAGACCCAGAAAAGCTAGGAAGCATGGAATCCCCTGATCTTTTCTTTCTCGCCCTCCCGCACGGGGTGGCTTCAGAATTCGCGCGACCGTTGCTTAAATCAGGAAAAACCGTTATTGATCTAAGTGCTGATTTCCGAATAAACTCAACTGCACGCTATGAAGAGTTTTATGGCCATCCCCACCCTGCCCCAGATCTTCTCCAACACTCATTTTATGTTATCCCTGAGATAGCAAATCAAAGTTGGAAGGATGCAAAGTTAATCGCTTCTCCCGGTTGTTATCCAACTAGCATCCTAGTGCCTCTTATCCCTCTATTACGTAAAGATATCGTTGCACGAGAGGGTATCGTTATAAACAGTTTCAGCGGAGTTAGTGGAGCAGGCAAGAAAGCCACTGAATTCTTCAGTTTTGGGGAGCGCAATGAAAGCTCCACCGCCTATGGCATCCCCAAGCACCGTCATCTTTCAGAAATTGAAGAACAGTGCATTGAGGCTTCCGGTAGTCCCGTTGTGGTACAATTCTCCCCACACCTGGCACCGATGACTAAAGGAATCGCAACCACGATTGTCGCCAAAGCAAAAGCAAATAATGTAGATGAAATTTATAAGGTATGGGAACGTACCTATGTGAACTCAAAGTTCGTAACACTCCTTAGATCTGGTACTTTTCCTGACACAGCACATGTAATTGGTAGCAACCGTATTGACATTTCGGCAGTTTATGACCCGCGAACTGGTAATGTGGTAATTACTTCAGCTTTGGATAATCTCATGAAGGGAGCTGGCGGCCAAGCGATTCAATCTATGAATATTATCAACGGTTTTGAAGAAGACGAAGGATTAACACCTTTTTAAAATAGAATATGAGCAATAGATTCATAGAAACCGTTTCCCATGGACTGGTCGATGTCCCAGGTTTTCAGGTCTCTGGGGTTAATTGTGGTGTGCGTGCTCCAACCAACCGCCGACTTGATCTGGCTTTAATTCATTCCCTCTTCCCATGCAACGCAGCCGGGGTCTTTACCTCCAATGCCGCACCTTCCGCCACAGTCCATCTCAATCGCAAGACGCTTGCTGGCTCAGGGCCCTTTTACGGTATTGTTGCCAACAGCGGAAACGCCAATGCCTGGACCGGAGATCGAGGACTTGATGATGCCCGTGAAATGTGCCGACGAGCAGAAGCCTCCTGCAATGTTACAACAGATTCGTTCTTCGTCTGCTCAACTGGTCACATAGGCTTTCCATTGCCCATGAAAAATATCCGAAAAGGAATTCAGAAGGCGCACCGCAGTCTTGGCACATCAGAAAGGCATGGACTAGATAATGCGCAGGCTATAATGACGACCGATACATGTGAAAAACGTGTGACTGTTAAAATTCCCTATCAAGATTCTATTATAACTTTAAGTGGCATTGCCAAAGGAGCTGGAATGATCGATCCCAACATGGCTACCATGCTTGCCTTCCTAGCGACCGATGCCTGCGTTCCAAATCGAATCTTGCAGACCATCCTCAAGTCAGCCGTAGACTCTTCATTTAACGCCATCACTATTGATGGTGACCAAAGCACAAACGATACCGTTTTACTTCTAGCGAACGGAAACTCAGACATTAAAATCAATAGAAAGAACCATATCCTTTATGATCAATTGAATAGTGCCGTCACTTATGTCTGTGGAATTCTTGCGAATAAAATTGTATCCGACGGAGAGCGAACCACGAAAGTTGTGGAGATTATAGTCAATGGGGCCCAATCTAATCGAAACGCGGAAAAAGTTGCTCGTGCCATTGGTGGATCTTTACTAGTTAAGTCCTCCTGGTTTGGTAATGACCCAAATTGGGGACGTATCGTTGATGCAATCGGATACTCCGGAGCAGCCATGAGGGAGGACCGAGTTGATATGAATTTTTTTGAATTTTCAGAGAAGAAAACACGTAGATCTGTTGTTGTTTTGAAATTGGGAAAACCCGTGAACAGGAACCGGCTTATCTGGAAAGAAATTGTTTCGAACCCTCGATTTGGTATAGAGATTAAACTAGGGACGGGCCTGGGTTCCTATCGTTTACTTTCGACTGACATCACAGCAGAATACGTAAACTTCAACAAATCAGAATAGGGTGACAACAAATCTAAAATTAGATCCCGTTGCCAAAGCAGAGGTACTTCTTGAAGCGTTGCCTTATATCCAGCGCTTCAGAGATTCCACATTCTTGATTAAATACGGCGGCAGTTTCATGGACGACCCAGACAAAAGTCTTCGACTTCAAGTGATACGAGACATTGTTCTCCTGAACGCAGTTGGCGTACGAATTGTTATTGTCCATGGGGGAGGCAAAGCTATCAGCCGGGCTATGGGAAAAGCTGGATTGGAGCCACGTTTTATTCGAGGCCTCAGAGTAACCGATAAAGAATCAATCAGAATTGTTGAAAAGACACTCAACAAAGAGATCAACAACGAAATATGCGACCTTCTATCTCACCAAAAAGGAAAGCCACTAGGACTTCCCGGAAACGCGATTCTTAATTGTAGCAAACTCGAAAGTTTCAGCGAAAATGGAGAACTGATCGATCTTGGATTTGTAGGTAAGATTCAGAATGTCTCTACAGAGCCCGTAGAATCTTGTTTAGAAGATGGATCCATCCCAGTTCTATCGTCCATTGCCACAGATCGTGGTGGTAACGTTTTCAACACAAACGCCGATGAGGCAGCTTCCGCCGTAGCCTCTGCATTGTTAGCACGCCGACTGGTATATCTATGCGACGTTCCCGGACTTTTGCGGGATCCGAAAGACCCCTCCTCCATTATTAGAACTCTCTACCTTGACGAAGTTGACGAGTTAAAAAATGCCGGTGTTATTTCATCTGGAATGTTGCCTAAAGTTGACAGTGCAATCCGAGCTATCAAAGCCGGAGTCAAAAGAGTACACTTCATCGATGCTCGAATGCCGCACAGCATTTTACTCGAGATCTTTACGGACAAAGGAATCGGAACAGAGATTAGAAAATGACAGCAATAGAAACTGAATGGGAAAGCCTCTACCAGGAGTATTCTCTTGGAAACTATGGAACCCCTCCCCTAACCCTCGTCAAGGGCCAAGGAACCAAGATTTGGGACGACCAAGGAAAGGAATATCTGGATTTTGTCTGCGGTATCGCCGTTACTTCAATCGGTCATTGCCACCCAATTTGGGTCAACCGTATCCAAGACCAGGTTGGAAAACTCGCCCATTGTAGTAATCTTTATCGAATTCCTAATCAGGCTCTTCTTGCTAAAAAACTCTGTCTTTATGCTGGCCCTGGTAAGGTTTTCTTCTGCAACAGTGGAGCTGAAGCTAACGAGGTCCTTATTAAGTTGGCGCGTTTGTACGGACAGGCACGCTCCGGGAAAGACGGAGAGCAATACAAGATCATAGCTTCAGAAGGCGCCTTCCACGGTCGCACCTTTGGAGGCATGTCTGCAACTCCTATCGAGAAAGTCCAGGGGGGCTTCAAGCCGATGTTAGACGGGTTTGATTTTGGAAAATTCAATGATCTCGATAGCTTCACCTCGCTGATAGACGAACAGACTGCAGCGATCCTTCTCGAACCCATACAAGGTGAAGAAGGAATTAATCCATGTAGCCAAGAATTCCTACGGGGAATACGCAAACTCTGCGACGATCGTGGTCTCTTGTTCCTGGTTGACGAGGTTCAATGTGGACTTGGACGAACCGGTGACTTTTATGGATTCCAGCATGCAGGAATTCAGCCCGATGCGATAGCCATGGCAAAAGGCCTTGGCGGAGGGTTTCCCATCGGAGCAGTTTGGATCGACAACGAACACGCCTCTTTGTTCAAACCTGGCTCACACGGATGCACGTTTGGGGGATCCCCTTTAGCCTGTGCCGCATCATTGGCGGTTCTTGAGGTCCTCGAGAGAGAGAATCTATTGAATAAAATAAAAAAACACAGCCCTAAATGGATTGCATCGATCAAGGAACTTAAAAACAGATACCCCAATCTAGTTTCAGAAGTTCGTGGACGTGGCTATATGGTCGGCATCGCTATGAGGGAAGATCCAACTGAAATAATCAACAAACTTCGAGAAGCTGGTCTGCTTACAGTTCCGGCAAGCGGAAATGTCATTCGTCTCCTGCCACCTTATACCGTGTCAGAAAAGGAACTCGACCAATCCATTTCAATCCTGGATTCGGTAATATCCAGACATCTCCAATAACCTGAAACGATCTATTAAATTTTTATTCTCTCTTATCACGTACATTTTTCTATCGTCTTTCATTTGTCTCGCTAGGAACTAAACGTGAAACATTTCATTAAAGAAACTGACTTTTCGGTTGCCGAGTTGCCTGAGGTCTTCGCTCTGGCAAGGGATTTCAAACGGTTGCGCAATCGCCACACTCCCCCTACTCTAAAAAATCAGACATGGGCGATGTTTTTCTTCAAGAATAGCACCCGAACCCGAATCTCATTCGATGTTGGCATCTACGAGCTCGGAGGCAACTCCCTCTACCTTACGCAGGAAAGTTCTCAGATAAGCCGGGGAGAATCATGGTCCGACACCGCAAAAGTAATGTCCCGCTACGTTCACGGTGCTATTATTCGCGCCTACGAACACAAGGTCGTGGAGGAATTTGCCGCTGCTGGTGATATTCCAGTGATAAATGCTCTTACAGATTTCCTCCATCCCTGTCAGAGTTATAGCGATGTTTTTACCATGGCAGAAAAATGGTCTTCTAATGATGACCTAATTAATGCTGTTAAAGGCCGCAAGGTTACTTTTGTTGGCGATTGCAATTCAAATATGGCAAAATCTCTCGTCTTGGCTGGAAGCGTATTCAATTTCGAGGTTGCACTGTCTGGACCGCCAGAATTCGCACCAAAAGAGGACCTAAGAAATCTTCTTAATGAAAACGGATTGCAAGCAACATATGTATTCGACAATGACCCGATGGATACGGTAGTTGGCTCGGATGTGGTCTACACTGATGTTTGGGTTAGTATGGGTAACGAACAAGAAACCGAAGAACGGATAGCAATTCTTAATCCCTATTCCGTCACCCCCAAACTCATGGCTCAGGCTAAACCAAACGCTCTATTCATGCACTGCCTGCCTGCACATCCTGGCCAAGAGGTTGCAAAGGAAGTCATAGAGGGGCAACAATCAATCATATACGACCAGGCCGAAAACCGACTTCATATGCAAAAAGCAATACTCTCAGTTCTAAGCGAAGCGAATTCTAACAGACCAATTCAGTGATATTTCAATACAAGATTCTTTATCAACTTCGTCGTTGGTTTTAGAATTTCTAAAATATAGAGTTAGATCCCTTTGGCAATAAGATCCGCTCTTCTAAAAACGCCGAACAAACTACCATGAAAATAGTCTTAGCATATTCCGGCGGACTCGACACTTCCGTCATTCTGCATTGGCTTTGCCAACGATATGACGCTGAGGTCGTAACATACGCCGCGGATATTGGTCAACAGGAAGAGCTAGAAGGTTTAGAAGAAAAAGCGAAGGCAACGGGTGCAGTTGACCATTACTCGATCAAACTAACCGATGAATTTGCCCGGGATTTTATCTACCCAATGATGAGGGCAAACACTGTTTATGAAGGACAATACCTCCTCGGTACTGCAATTGCGCGACCATTGATTGCTAAGTCTCAAATCGCAATCGCAAAGAAAGTCGGCGCTACTGCACTTAGCCATGGTGCTACCGGAAAAGGAAACGATCAGTGCCGTTTCGAAATCACCTATGCGGCACTCGCTCCTAACCTCGAAGTTATTGCGCCTTGGCGACTCACAGAATTCCGCGAGAAATTTCCTGGCCGTAATGAAATGATCGAATACTGCAGGAAAGAAAACATACCTGTTGAAGCTTCTGTTTCCAAACCTTATTCGATGGATCGCAATCTCCTCCACATCTCATATGAGGCGGGGATTCTAGAGGATCCATGGTTCGATCCTACAATCATTTCCAATAAGGACATGTTTAAACTGACTTCAGCTCCAGAGGACGCTCCCGAGGAGCCTGCGATCCTCGACTTAGAGTTTCTTAACGGAGACTGTATTGCACTTAACAGCCAGCAAAAGACTCCGCACGAAGTTATGCAGGCCCTGAATCAACTTGGAGGTACACACGCCATCGGCCGGGTCGACCTAGTAGAAAACCGATTTGTCGGAATGAAAAGCCGAGGCGTATACGAAACTCCTGGAGGCACAATCCTCATGCATGCTCACCGCCAAATTGAAAGCATCACGATGGATCGTGACCTTGCACATCTCCGTGACAGCCTCATCTCAAAATACTCCGAGATGATTTACTACGGATTTTGGTTCGCTCCGGAACGGGAAGCACTCCAAACTCTAATCGACAAAAGCCAGGAACACGTTACCGGAACCGTACGAATCAAACTCTACAAAGGCAACATCACAACAATCGGAAGAAAATCTGAATACTCCCTCTACGATCCTCAAATCGCCTCGATGGAAGCCGATGAGAGTTCCTACGATCCTAACGATGCAAGTGGATTCATACGACTCCAGAGCCTCCGCCTTCGGGCTCGGCACAGGGCTCAACGAGGGCCTGATCTAGATTAAGTGCTCAGCAGCAAGACTATCAAACACCCCCACTTTAACTCAAGATACTCCATCGGTCAGTAGCAGGATCGTAGGGAAATTTCTTTTCCGCATCCTCAACAATATCAACACCCAGCCCCGGCTTTTCGGGTACCAAAGCAAAACCATTTTCAATTCGGATCGGTTCAGTAAAGATTCCATCATCTCGAAAGGGGTTGTAGTGATTATTGTATTCCAGGATTTCCATTTTTGAACTAGACGCCGTAAAGTGAATATTAACTAACCAAGGAAAACTAGACTGCCAATTATGGTTGACAACTAGTTTACTCCTCGCATGCGCCATGCGAGCGAGGTACCAAGCCTCCGTGAGGCCAACAAAGCTACAGTCAAACTGGATTATATCATAGGCATCGCGGTCTATCCAGTCATTGAAATCATATCGTGTAACAAAAGTTTCGCTTCCAGCGATTTTGACAGAAGGTAAAAGCTGACTAATTTCGATAGTTCTCTCAATTGCTTGGTTGACGTTCAGGGATTTTCCGCTTTCACAAATAATTTCACCATACTGATGTTGGCATGGCTCTTCCAACCAGAAAAACCGCAACTCTTCAAGGACAGGACAGAATTCTTTAGTTTCTGCGAATGATAAACCGCGTTCGTGCATAAGATCGAAATCCCATCCAACTGACTCCCGTAATTTGCGAAGGAAAGCAGCGTAAATTTCTACATTCATGAGTTCCCTGAAATTTTCGCCAAGACGAAACTTAAAGGAAGTAAACCCCTCTTCTTTGTATTTAAGAGCCTCGTCAATTAGATCATCGGGTCGCCTCTTCCAGTCGTGCAACGTCCCGCAGCTGGCATAGTGCTTAACTTCTGGAGTTAGATCTTTGCTGTCACCCAGCAATCTATAAACTGGCTTGTTTTTAGCCTTACCAATTATATCCCAACAGGCATTTGTAACGCCGGCCCAAGCACAGGCTCGTCTAAAACTTTGGTGCGCAGGCTCGCGCAATCCAACATCAAACAGATTTTTTCCGATAATTTCCTGTTTGATGATTTTTTCCGTGTAGTTTTTAACAAACTGTCCGCCACCGTAGTGTCCGGGAGGACCGATACCAACGATACCGACATCAGTGAAAATCTCAGTTACCATCTCGATTCCGCAACCCCACCAATATTTCTCAACAGGAATTTGACACGAAAACAGACGTACTCGAACATCCGTAATCTTGATATTCTCTCGTTTTATTTCTTCAAGTGGATGATAACGCTTCTTCATACAATCAGTCAGAAACCCTGGAACTTATCGGGCCTAATTACCAAATCCATCGAAAATCAGGACTCAGTCAATTTAAGATTATCCCACCCTATGAGCTAATACCTCGCCTAATATTAAATCTTACTTTCGAATTAGCTGAAACAACAAACGAAGTAAAAGATCGACACCGACTTCATCACATTTCTAAAAAATGACTCAAAAGGATTCTTATATGAAACAAGAAGCTCCCTGGATTACCTACAGACCAGAATTAAAGGTACTAGATTGTACAATTCGTGACGGCGGTTTATGCAATAATCACCAATTTGATGACGATCTGGTGAAGGCGGTCTATGCGACATGCGTAGAATCAGGTCTGGACTATATGGAGATTGGGTACCGTAACTCAAAGCGACTTTTTCCGAAAGACGAATTTGGACCTTTTCGCCACAGTGACGAAGAAGACATTCGCAAGATCACCGGCGATCACAATTCCGAATCTACTGGACTCAAACTGGCACTCATGGCGGATGCCGGGAAAAGCGACTGGGCGGAAGACATACTACCATGCGATGAAAGCGTAGTCGACATGGTTCGCATCGCCTGCTACGTCAACCAAATCCCAGAAACGGTGGAGATGATCTACGATGCCCACGAAAAGGGATATGAAACAAGCTGCAATATAATGGCCATCTCCATCGTCCAACAAGGCGAGATTGATGAAGCACTGAAAGCAGTTATCGCTACTCCAGTAGACGTGATTTGTGTGGTCGACAGTTTCGGAGCGCTGTACCGCGAACAAATTGAAATCCTTGTTCGCAAATACCTACAGGCGGTCGAAGGAACGAGCAAGGAAGTGGGCATCCATACCCATAACAACCAGCAACTGGCTTTTGCTAATACTATCGAAGCAATCATTTTGGGATCCAACAGAGTCGATGCCACCATGGATGGTCTTGGCCGCGGAGCCGGGAATTGCCCGATGGAGCTTCTTTTAGGATTCCTGCGGAATCCTAAATTCAAAACCCGGCCGATATATCAATTATTGCAGGAATACTTTATACCTCTTCGACGAAACCTTGAATGGGGGCCGACCGTACCATACAATATCACTGGCCAGCACAACCAGCATCCGCGAAGCGCTATGGCTTTTGAAGCCAGTTCTTCAAGGGAAGATTACGTTGATTTCTATGACAAGATTATCCGAGACATTTAGTGAATTTGAGGAAATCACGCAACTTTATCGGATCTCAGACAAATCCTTCCAAACATAATTCTGAATTGTATTTCTTCCTCTGAGAAGGTGGTTTTCTATTATTAATCACTAGTCCCTTCACCAAGGATTCGCAAACAATCTTCTAATTGGATTAAATCCCAGCTGCTTGCCAAGCTGGCTCCAGGGACTCATGAATTTCACTGACAGCCTGTTCGACTGGCAATCTCCCAAGTTTCGAATTGAATGGCTCTGGCGATACTGGACCATCGTATCCTATATCCTTCAAAGTTTTTAGAAATTCAATTAGGTCGATGACTCCCGTTGCTGAAGGCATGCCACGCTCATGATCGATAAAATCCCAAAACCCAACCCCGTAAGGTGCATCATTGACATGGACATGGACAATATTTTCGGCTTTGAGCGATCTCAAATCTTCAATTGCTCCCAAACTTGTGTGCCAATGCCAGCTATCCAATAAAAGACCTACGTTGTCTGTGCCAATTGCTTCGCATAAAGCCAGCATACCACCGATTGTATAGATAAATCCATACTGTTTCCCCACACGTTGAGACCGAGGTCCTATAAATTCCAACCCCAATCGACACCCGTATTCCTGTAGGATTACAGAAATCGGCCTCAACCGGTGTACATGCCAACGGAAATTCTCGATAAATTTTCGATCATTAGATCCCGACGGGATCCAAAGAATAGCTCGATTAGCTCCAATCTTGGAAGCTATTTTTGCAAATTCCGATAGTTTCGCCAATCCATTACTGTATTCCTCATCAGTCCCATTCCATAGAACTGGCAATCCCCAGGACCCCATCCGAAGATCTCTATTAACGAAAAGATCTGTTACAAAATCAGCCCCTTGTTTCTCAACAAGACCAGCAACCTCTCCAATGTCTATATCGAATCCTTGAAATCCTGCCTGATTGGCTAGGCCCAAACCTTCCTCTAGTTCTCTTTTGATACCTATGGCACCTAACGACAGACTCTTAAACACGATATTTTATCGTTAAACAGCACAAAGTGAATTCCGCCAACTCAAAGTAGGAAAAACAGTTTTCTCGTAAACTTTATTTAAATCTATTGGACTGGTAGAAACTGTAAACAAACTGGTCTTGGCACATGAGCAACCTTACCGAAGGGAGTGAGGCCCCCGGTATCCTCATCGATGATAAATGTAAAGATATCGTTCGAATCTTGATTAGCCACCAAAAGGTAGGTTCCGGTCGGATCTATACCAAAGTTACGTGGGTTCTCACCTCCCGTTGGTTCGTGAGCAAGAACTTCTAAGGTTCCGCAGCTTTCATTGACCTCACAGATGACTATACTATCGTGACCGCGGTTGGATCCATAGAGAAATCTACCGTTCGGATGCACATGTATGTCAGCCGTATAACTGGTGCCATCAAACCCAGGAGGAAGTGTTGACACCTTCTGAACAGGTTCAAGTTTACCATGATCGGCGTCATAGTCGTATGCCACAATAGTATTTCCGAGCTCATTGATAACATAGGCAAAACGACCATTCGGATGGAAATCAAAGTGTCGAGGCCCCTCACCCGGATCAACCTCAGTAAAGGAGTGATCGCCATGAAGAAATTTCCCATTTTCTAAGTCAATTGAGTAAATCATAATCTTGTCTAGGCCAAGATCAGGAACAAATGCATGCATATTGTTGGGAGAAACTCTTATAGAGTGAGCATGGGGGATTTTTGGGCGATTCGGATTAAAACTTGATCCCTTATGTTTAATGAAATCACTGGCCGCCCCTAGAGATCCATTTTCTCGAATAGGCAATAAGGCAACACTCCCACCCCCGTAGTTTGCAACCAAGAGATACTTTCCTGACCTGTCGATGTCCAAATGACATGGACCGGGACCAACCGTGGACTCCGTGTTCAAGTGGGTAAGAAACCCTCTCTTCTGATCTACAGAATAGGAAGCAGCAGCTCCACCAGGTTTGCCATCAAATTCATCCACCTCTCCTATAGCATAGAGAAATTGTTGGTCCGGAGATAAATCAAGAAACGACGGATTAGTAATTCCAGAAATAGAACTAACCGGTGAAAGATGTCCGTTCGACATGTTGAGTCTATAGACATAGATTCCTTCACTATTTGTGTCCGTGTAAGTTCCTATATACACAAAAAAATCGCTCATGTGAGTTTCCGCAGTTTGATTTTGGTTATCAGGACTACTATTCGACACCCCGACATAACATGTCAAACGCGGTATAGCAAACAGAGGACAATTTAGGAGCGTGTTTAATAAAATCTATCGTCAATGGATACCTAATACAATCTACTGGGATTTCCGTACACAAATCTCTGTACGGGTTTTCAAATATATTCCAAAGCTTATCGGGCAGAGATCGCCTATCGTTGCCAACAACAGATTACCTGCGTTGTTCTACATTTCTATTTCAAATGAAGATTAGTCGGCGGGGCTTCCAAGAGAACTGTAACCCCCATATCCTTATACTTCTCGCGCAAATCTGGATCGTAACTTCTAACCATAAGTCTCGTGCCCGTTCCATCGAGAAGTTTGACAGTATGGGCCACACAATCGTCGTCTGTCTTTAAAGGATGCTGCGGATTGCCTTCCCGATCGAAACTTAAATCAGCAGGTCCCCAAGAAAGACAATCTACTCCCTCCTTGACTAATCTATGTGCTCCGGCAACCGATCTCAAGGACTCAATCTGCATCCAAAGTACGCCACGATTATTCCACCAATTTGAATATTCCAGACGGTCGCTCCGTTCACCGACTCCAACTCGCGCAGCACCACCCCAACTTCTTTTACCAATTTGAGGATAGTAGAAATAATTAACCGCCTCTTCTACCGTAGTTTCTTCCTCAACCTGTGGCACTTCGATACCAGAGGGACCTAAATCCAAAAGGTTTCCTACTAGGAACGTCAGGTAAGTATGTTTAATACGGAATATCACAGGAATACCAAATCCCTCCGCAGCATTACAAAACTCAACCAATCGTTCCTCATTAAAGGCTCCATGCTGACTATCAGTTGAAACGAATCCATAATCATCATATTCCCAGATTTCCTTCAAATGTTCCACCTTTGTAAACAATGGCACACTTACCCCAATAACCAGTTCACCTTCATGAATTCTCTTCTTCAATGTCTCAATACCATGCATATTTATTTCATTAAGCAGTTAATAAACCGGTCTCCACTCTGATAGAACCGAACCTTATTCTAGAATAATGAAACCAACGAGATTTAAGAATACGTCCTGATTGAAATTTCGGGTAGCAACTTGACCTCTATTTAATCACATTGTGGAATTAAAGCTCCAGCACTCACTCAGGAAGTCGAACTATTCATCCCCCGAATCTGGCCGAAAATTTGGATCTTTTTCCCAGATTTTTTCCAGATCATCATATTCAGGCTTCTCCTTGATCTCATCCCCTTCCATAGTTATGCCAATTTTGAATCGCAATGGGCCATGGATTGTATCGCGAGTTTCTATCCTCCGTACTAGCTGAACCTTATCCCAACGGCGGGTACGCAGTCCAAAAGTTGCACTACTGCGCAACATCAAAGAGACTAATTCCGATTTACTCTGGGCATCCGTAAGTATCGAAAAAAGTTGAGCCGCCCGGTTCTTTTTTCCTACTATCGGTGTGATCCATACGTCAAGGGCTCCTCGCTTCAGCGCTTGTTGTTGGAGCCAAGCCGTTCTCTCCGGAGTCTCATCGTCAAGATTGCAAACAATCTCGATGATTTCACTATGCACAAAGGATGATTCCAAATGTGGTTGAGCATCTAAATCTTCCATCCACACGACCCGAGTAACATTAGGATAGTTTTTGAGCTCCATTGATCCCGCTCCACAACCGTGGGTGATAACGCGACCGGAAGGCCAACCTTGAGTAAAACTCGGCTGCAGTACCCTTAAGATAGCCAAACCCGTAGGAGTCGAGAGTTCGAGATTCCTACGGCTGATAGAGTCAGGCACAGGATCAACAGGAAATCCCTGGCTTAGGATCGCGGAAGCGGGAGGAGGAACAGGGTATAATCCATGTGCAATACGGACATTCCCACGGCCCAATTTAATTCCTGAAGCAAACACCCGTTTAGGCGATAGGCGAGAAATTATTAGTCCCGCCATCGCTATATCGACTATTGAATCGATCCGACCGATTTCATGAAAATGGACAAGTCCCGATTCAGTGCCGTGCGCTTTTGCTTCAGCACAAGCAAGCTCTTTGAGAATATCCTTTGCCGCTCTTACTGCAACCGGACAGAGATTGCTTGAATCCAAAATAAGTTCAATTACGCGAACTGGAATATGATTCGATTGAAGTTTCAACTCGTTCGAATGCTTAGCCGCATGTTGAGGAGACTGGCCTTCCGATTCTAAACACTCCAAGTGCTCTAGGATCTCCGCCCGTGACTCTACGAAACGTGTCCATGCTCCTTCTTCACATAGAACCTCCATGTGAGTCGCCACCAAGTGGGCCCTCTTTACACGTGTAAACCGTACCGAAACTCCATCAAAGCCCAGATGATCCGGAACATCCTTGAGTTCGCCAGCTGTGACCAGCTCGGCATCAACACAAGCTGCCGAGAACATATCACCCGCGATGCCTGCTATGCTCTCGATAAAAAGAACTGCATCGGAGTTTCCATTCATCCCTCTTTGACACTCCCCAGTCTATGCTTAATTGCGGATATTACCCGACACCCTGCATAAGCGGCTGAAAATCCGTTGTCTATATTGACAACACAGATTCCCGGGGAACAAGAATTTAACATAGCCAAAAGAGCAGTCAATCCATTCAAATTAGAACCATATCCAACACTTGTCGGAACCGCGAATATCGGTTTGCCGACCAGTCCTCCAACTACGCTAGGCAATGCTCCTTCCATTCCCGCTATTACCACGAGCACCGTTGCATCCTCGAGTTCATCTATGCGTCGGAGAATTCGATGTAAGCCAGCTATTCCTACGTCTGAAATCATAACGAACGGAGTTTCGGCCGCTACACAAGTTTCCGCAGCTTCCTCCGCAACTGGAAGATCACTCGTCCCGGCGGAAATGATCGCAATATGTGGATGATCTTTAGCAACTAAACTAACGGGAGGCGGGTTAACGATAAAAGTTCCTCCAGTCAAACTAGCCCGACCATTTGGAAAAGATACTTTCAGAGCAGCTAACTTCATCCCATCCAGGCGGGTAATAAGCACAGGCACGCCTCCTTCCGAAAGCTCTCCCGCTATAGATGTAATCTGTTCAACAGACTTGCCCTCACCAAAAATCACCTCGCACAGTCCGTGCCTCAACCGACGATGATGATCGGGCGTCGCCTCACCCAAAAAGGAATCCTTAAAGGGCCCCTGCTTCAATGCACGAACTGCATCATTCAGTGTTACGGTCCCCTTCTGAACGCCGTCAAGGAGACTACGTAAATTCTCTTCTTTCATCTATTGGCTCCACCCGTTCTATAACCTTCTAGGTCAAGCGTAACCCAACGGTAGCCACGCATTTTAGCCTCTTTCACCAAAATTTCTTTTAGTTCTAAGGCACGTTCCATCTCCGTTGGAACCACCTCCAAGCGGATAAACCTACTTTCACCGTCATCGTGATGCCGAACTCGAAAGCACTTGAGCCCCCGGTCAAAAAGTAGATTTTCCAGCTCCTCGATATCCTTTAACATCATCGGCGTTATAGAAACTCCAGTCATCACACGGGAACTCAAACACGGACTGGCAGGTTTTTCTCCTATTTCGTACCCGTTTTGACGCAGAGATTTACGAATCTCATCCTTAGTAAATCCAAATTCAGCCAAAGGGTATAGAACTTTATGTTCTTTCGCTGCTTGGTGTCCGGGCCGAATGTCACTCTTATCCGATGCCGTGTAACCATAAGCAACATATTGGAAATTCCTGTCCCTAATAATTGAATCAGAAATCCGAAACAACTCCGACTTGCAGAAATAGCATCGCATTCGATCATTCCGAACATATCGTTCATTCTTAAACTCTTCGCTCTCAACAAGCTCACATTCGACCCCGATTCTTTTAGCAAAACTGAGGGCATCATCAATATCTCTCTGAGGGACACTAGGGCTAGTCGTCGTAATTGCAAGAAGCCGTCCCCCAGTCCGCTTGTGCGCTTCGGACGCTGCCCATAAAAGGAAGGAACTATCCACTCCGCCAGAAAACGCAACTAACAGCCCTTCTCGAACGTAAGAATCTAGTTTCGAAATAAGGCCATCAAATTTAAGCTGTGCTTCAGATATCATGTCCATACTCTCAGATCGAAGTGAAGTCATTCGGCCGAATCAACCCCTTTCAACACCAACCATCCATCCCTTGCGATCCACCTCATGTCTCTAAGATTTAAATACAAGTTAGAAAGATTTGACTTGGGGCTAGCAGTAGAGTGCCTCTCTCAATCATCATACCGAGGTCGTGGTTCATAAAGGTTGCCTGTAGGTCTGTGTCGATTCTTTCCATTCTACTAAATAAACCACATGGTTCTTTTCATTCATTTAATCTGACGAAGGGCCTCATATAAGCCTATTCCAACAGAGGTTGAAAGATTTAAAGAACGAAGACCTTGGCCAAACATGGGAATTGTGACTCTCCATTCCTTTCCAACCTGTTCATGAACCTCAGAAGGACAACCTGAACCTTCATTTCCAAAAAGAAGACCGTCCTCTTCCTCAAATCCAACATCCCAAAATGACTGCGTTGACTTTGTCGTAAAAAGCCAAATTCTTCTAGGTTTGTTAGGTTCCGCCAAAAACCTTTCCCAGGAATTGTGGTTGATCAGATCGAGTGACTTCCAATAATCCATCCCGCTCCGTTTTAGATGGCGGTCTGATAACTCAAAACCAAGAGGATGGATCAGATGAAGACGGGAAGTTGTCAATGCGCACAATCGTCCAATATTTCCGGTATTTTGAGGAATCTCAGGCTTATACAATATGATGTGGAGCATTCGATATCGACAATTATAAATCAGTCCGCTTTAGTCGAGATCTAAGGTTTGGCTAGCCATAAAGAAAGAGATCTTTTCGATTAACCAATTTAATGGTTTTTATGCACCTCTGAAAACTCGTTCCTTTTCATCCGGATAGAAATACCTATAGCGGATTCGAGGCTATCCCTTTAGTGCCAGAAAAATTTGTTCTATAGAAAAGCATAAAAAAGTAATGAAAAAAATCGGCTGCCTTAACGGTCCAAACCTGAACCGGCTCGGAATCCGTGAGCCCGGGACCTACGGAACCTTCACTCTCTCGAACTTGGAAGAGCGGCTACGTTCGGAGGCAGCAAGTCTCGGAATCGCAGTCGAATGCTTCCAGTCGAATCACGAAGGCTATCTAATCGACCAGATCGCCCAATGGGACGATGAAAAGTTCGGAGGTGTGATACTGAACCCGGGTGGCTATACCCATACCAGCATCGCATTGCGCGATGCCATTTCCGGTTCCCGCCTCACCGTAGTGGAAGTGCATATTTCAAATACGCACAGCCGTGAATCATTTCGGCACAAATCTGTCACTGCCCCGGTTAGTAAAGGAGTTATCGCAGGGTTCGGGTTTGATGGCTACCTTCTCGCATTACGTTATCTTGCACAAGATTGATTACCTAATATTTAAGCGGACATTCAACCAACCGCAAAGGATTTTAATCTGGGAGCTCGAATACAACGGTCCAGTATTTTTTCAGATACACCAGTCCAGAATATATCGTAAACAAGGAAACGAGCACGAAAAAAGCGATTCCCAATTCCTGCAACAGATCCGCAAACCATCCTACGGAAAATCCTGTTAGGTAGCTAAAATCTTCTCTAATTGAAGGAACAGCAAGAATTACACTAATGCAGATAATCTGCATAATCGTTTTCTGCTTTCCCCGCTTTTCCGCAGCAAGCACGACACCATTTCCAGCTGCCACCAACCGAAGTCCCGTAACTAAAAATTCGCGACAGAGAATAAGAAGAACGAACCCAATGGACCATTTTGGCAACATTTGGACAGCAAGGAGGGTGACGAACATTCCTACGATAATAATCTTGTCCGCCAATGCATCCATCAACTTCCCAAAATTAGAGATCATATTAAACTTTCTTGCAATGTAGCCATCTATCCAGTCCGTCACCCCGGCAAACACAAATAGGAAAAAAGCAATGGAGGGAGCACCTATCCACTCAGCATAGAGCAATGCAGAAATAACAAAAAGCAGAGGAATCCGAGATAAAGTAATTAGATTAGGGAGATTCACAAGAAGTCCAGGTGTCATTCAGTAATTAATACGGATACAATATTAATCGATCTGAGGAAACATTTCGAACAATTCCTTTCTGGAAATCTAGCTGTGGTAATTTGGTTCAACTATCAACTCTCTAGCTGACTCTCAAAGCTTGCCCTCTAGTGTAATATCAATCGGCAAACGAATTCTTTCTCTAAAATTCGAATTGCGCTTATGCTAAACAATAAGATTATCTATGTTAATAAAAGAAAAGCCAGACCAAACCAGCACATCGTCTTTTCAAATTTAAAAAAAGGGCATGAAACTCGCCATTTATCCAGGCACATTTGATCCCATAACGAACGGTCATCTTGATATTCTCAACCGGGCTGCCCGTATATTTGATCGGATCATCATTGCGGTTGCGCTTAATGAGGACAAAGAGCCCCTGTTCAGCCTTGAAGAGCGTCTAACTTTAATAGAGGAAAATATTACTGGTAGCGATGAAATCATAGTTTCAAGTTTTGATGGTCTTCTAGTGGACTACGCACACGAAACAGGAGCAAGTTCGATAATTCGAGGATTAAGAGCAGTTTCAGACTTCGAATATGAGTTCCAAATGGCCCTTATGAATCGCCACCTGTCAGATGAAGTTGAGACTATTTTTTTGATGCCAACACAAGACTCGTTCTTTACTAGCTCTCAACTTATTAAGCAGGTGGCTCGCTATTCTGGAAATATTGGTAGACTGGTTCCCACCAATGTAGCGAAAGTTCTGAAGAGGAAATTCTCCGGGTGATTCCCATAGGTCCTGCGCAGGAAAGTAACGGCAACACTCAATCTCGGTCCAGGTTGGGAGTCATTCTCTTAACTATCTTCATCGATCTAGTTGGGTTTTCTATAATCTTTCCCCTTTTCCCATCGATACTGGAGTACTACCTACCTCGCGGAGGAGACAGCGGCATACTCGCTGCGTTTATTTCCCTCATGAGTACTCTCCCCGTTGTAGAGGAATCCCAGCGACCCTTTCTCACCCATGTATTATTCGGAGGGATTTTGGGATCTCTCTACTCAATCCTACAGTTTATCTCAGCTCCCATATGGGGTAGAATGTCCGACCGAATAGGCCGAAGAAATATCATGCTTTGGACAGTTGCTGGAACAACATTTGGATATTTAATATGGTTCCTAAGTGGAAGTTTCTTACTCCTTATTATTTCCAGAGTTATCAATGGAATTTCAGGCGGAAACCTCTCTGTCGCTACAGCCGCCGTTGCTGACGTCACTGGTAAGAAATCACGCTCCAGCGGAATGGCTCTTATCGGGGTTGCCTTCGGTCTTGGATTCATTGTAGGCCCAGTTATTGGAGGATTCTCAGCCCTTTATGATATATCTGCCCACCACCCGGGGCTAGTAGGATTTGGGGTGAATCCTTTTTCCATGCCAGCTCTCATCGCTTGTCTTTTATCAGCTATCAACTGGATTTGGATATTTCTTCGTTTCGTAGAGACATTGCCTCCGGAACCTCAAAAAGTTTCACAAAGGGAAACTTCCAGAAATAGAATTACCGAGATGTTTAGCATCCAAGACCGCGATGTGCGACTCACTACACAGCTCTATTTTATTTTTATCACAGCCTTTAGTGGTATGGAATTCACCCTACCTTTTCTAGCTGCCGAACGGCTTAATTACAGTACTGCTGAGAATGCACGGATTTTCCTCTTTATTGGAGTTATTTTAATCATTATACAGGGTGGCGTTGTTCGATCATTAGCTCCTCGAATGGGTGAAAAATGCTTGGCCATTCTCGGGATTATTAGCGGGATCTTAGCATTCTTTCTAATCTCCTCCGCTATCAGCACGACTACCTTCTACATTGGGCTTGCTCTTCTTGCTATTGGGATTGGCTTGGCTAGCCCTACTCTAGCCTCCCTAGTCTCTCTCTACTCCGCGGACCGAGAACAGGGCCATTATCTCGGTCTCTTTCGTTCCGCTGGATCACTAGCAAGAGCTATCGGGCCAATCGCTGCAGGTTTTATTTACTGGTACGTCGGTTCTCGTTTTTGCTATTTAACTGCAGCAGTCATTCTCTTTATCCCTCTCGCTCTCGCTTTCCGTCTACGACAACCGGCAAAGAATTAAGATAAATCCACTCTTAGTTGTAGGAACCTGTATTGACTCAATACCAGAACGAGAACCTAAGTTTTCATATCAGTCTAGTCGATGATTACGAAACTCTTAGGATTGGTGTTTTTCAGGTTTTAATGAACGTCCCATTAGAGACTGGAGAACCTCTCCAACATCCTTGTCCTGATAGAGTACGGCAAATACTTCATCCAGAATCGGTGATTCCAAATTTTTATCCCTGCATATACTGTAAAAGCAATGAGTCGAGTGGTATCCCTCTACCGTCATCCTTTTTTTTGAAAGTAAAGATTCTAGGCACTGCCCCTCTGCAATCATTCTACCGAAAGTACGATTCCTACTCCATCCGCCATTACAAGTTGCAGCAAGGTCTCCGAAACCGCTCAGACCATAAAAGGTACTTAATTGCCCCCCTAATGCCACCCCCAATCTTACCATTTCAGCTAAGGACCTTGTAAGCAAAGCTGATTTTGCGTTATCACCGAAACCTAATCCGTCACAAACCCCAGCAGCAATGGCGTAGACATTTTTAAGGCAAGCACCGAGTTCCACACCTCGAAGGTCTTCATTAGTATAAACACGAAGACTTCGATCGCTCATCGCCTCCTGAATTGATAGCGAGTAAGAATCATGCTTACTCACTGCAAAAACAACTGCTGATGGCTGGCCAATTGCAACTTCTTTAGCATATGTTGGTCCCGAAAGCACACCCACTCGGATCCCCGGCAATACATCACTAATTACTTCCGCAGATAGCAGATGGGTTTCCAATTCAATCCCCTTGCAAAGAGATAGTACGAGTTCAACATTGCGAATCGCATTTCCCACCTCTTTTAGATTCCAACAGGAATTCCGTAAACCCTTTGACGGACAAGCCAGGAGAACTATCTCTGACCCTTCGATGCCTTCCTCTAGATCACTTGTAATACAGATTTTCTCAGGGATTCGACAGCCCTTTAGGTACCGTCTATTTTCGCGCTCCCTAGTCAGCTTCCGGGCCTGTTCCACCCGACGAGGAACCAATACTACCTGATGGCCTCGTCTTGCGATATGAATCGCGATCCCCGTACCCCAAGCTCCAGCACCCAATACACAAAATCTCATGGCATAAAGGCTTTCGAATTTTGTTGAGAGATTTCATTCGATAAAATCGTTCCTATGTAGCAGACTCCGATTAATAAAAGTGTTTTTCTCACGGTTTCCGAGCTTGTTTATTGAATCTTTAATAACACCCGTTCACAATAGGGTTGTTTTCCCTAACTGCGCACTACCAATCGTAAAAATCATTTTGAGACACTTGAAGAGCAATGTTTAAGAGATTCTTGCCGTGGCACCATCAGAACCATAAAAACTCTTACTATTCAATTGATCAAAGGAATTACAAACCACTCTTTAGCGCAGGTTTTTTTGGTTTTCTTGATCGATCTCATTTCTGGCAGAACCCATTTAAACGTCTTCAGAATTGGAAATATTGGCGCTCTTTGATTTTTCGCTTTCTTACAGTCTCAATCATCATTTTTCTGGCCTGGGCTGCCTATGAATCCTTCCGAGCCCTCCGTCACCTATAGGATCTTCCAACATGACAAAGACCGGATGGGTGACGATGTAAAAGTAACATTTCCTCAATGGCTCTTAGCGACAACTGCTTTACTCAGCTTACTGGTTCAAGGCTGTACGTCGTCAGATCAAGAATCGAGTTTGGAACGAGTTGACATCTCAATCTTTGCTGCTGCCAGTCTGAGAGACGTTCTTCTAGAGCTTGGATCCCAATTTCAAAAGGAGCACCCTAATCTTAATTTAGTCTTTAATTTTGCCGGTTCTAACACACTCGCTCTCCAGATTCTTGCCGCACCCAAAGCTGACTTATTTATTAGTGCCGACGAAAAGTGGATGGATCGGGTTACAGAAAAAGGGAAAATCCTTCCCAAATCGAGGGTCTCCCTAATTTCTAACAGACTCCTCGTGATATCGAACTCACAGAGTAACTGGCAAATTGCCAATGCAACGGACCTCTGCGATCTTGAATTCCAGTATTTATCGATCGCTGATCCCGAAGCTGTTCCGGCTGGCCGCTATGCTAAATCTTGGCTAAAAGAAATCGGTTGCACCGAAAACAGTCTCTGGGAAGTCACCCGGGAAAAGGTAGCTGAAACAATGGATGTGCGGGCTGCCCTAAATCTCGTTAAATCGGATCGATCCATTATCGGAATTGTTTACCGATCTGATGCACATGTTTCAAAAGGGATAAGGGTTCTCCATGAAGTTCGTCCGACAAACGGTCCATACATTAGTTACTCAATGGCTATTCTAGCCAGCAGTCGAGAGAAGGAAGCAACGCGTACTCTATATCAATTTCTACTCGAACAAAATACAATTAGAGTATTCAGGCGTTACGGATTCATCAGCAAATCCTGAAAACAAATTAAAGATTAACCGGTCACGAACATGATCTTTTCGATTTTAGCTCTCACCATCAAGTGTGCTACATTGACAATTCTTGTCATAATGATTCCGGGAACATTGCTAGCATATCTTCTGGCACGATATGAATTCTTTGGAAAAAATTTACTATCCGCACTTTCCAATCTTCCTCTTGTTCTCCCGCCTACAGCCATCGGCTACCTTTTACTCCAAGCATTCGCCTCTGAGGGACTCTTGGGAACAAGAATCATTGGGATCGATCTTGATGTGATCTTGACTTGGAAAGGTGTTGTCATCGCCTGCTCCGTTATGACTTTTCCGCTTGTTGTTCGAACTGCTCGCGTCTCTTTTGAGTCTGTTAACCCTCGTCTCGAGTTAATGGCCCGGACACTGGGATACAGCCAAGTCCGAGTATTTTTTTCCTACACTTTACCATTAGCATCTCGAGGACTAGCTGCCGCTCTAATTCTCGGCTTCACCCGTGCATTGGGCGAATTCGGAGCTACCGTAACACTCGCCGGGAACATCCCTGGAAAGACACAAACTATAGCCTCAGCAATTTTTTCGGCCCAACAGGCAGGAAGCGAGAGTGAGGCTAATACACTTATCTTCGTTGCCCTGGGTTTTGGATTTTTTGCCATCTTCATTTCCGAGCATCTTTCACGAAATCGTACATCTTTTGTGAGATGAAGCATTTAAATTTGCTCAAGGTTGACCTTTCATTACCTCTAGATCTCTTTACACTGAGAGCATCTTTCACTACTTCGAAAAAAGTCACAGGCATTTTTGGAATTTCCGGATCCGGGAAATCAACCTTACTTGAGGCTGTTGCAGGTTTACGAAGGAAGGCTAGTGGAAGAATTCAATTCGGAGAAGAAATCTGGCAAAATTCTTTAACAGGCCTTTTCGTAAAACCAGAAAATCGGGGAATAGGATATGTCCCCCAGGACAGTCTCCTTTTCCCACATATGGATGTGGAGACTAATCTTTTGGCGGGCGCTTCCAGAGCACGGCACAATGGTAGTCACTGGGGGACAACCCATGATACAATCCTTAAGGTTCTTCATCTCTCTCCTCTCCTAAAGAGAAGAGTTAACTCTCTTTCAGGTGGTGAAATCCAGCGAGTCGCTCTGGGACGCGCCCTTTGTTCAGGACCGCAGATGCTTCTCCTCGATGAACCTCTGGCTTCCCTTGATCTTGCGCTTCGTTATAAAATTCTGCCCTTTCTCCAGACAATTTGTGAAAAATTTCAACTACCGGTTCTAATCGTTTCACATGACCCGATCGAAGTGCAAGCGCTCTGTGATGACCTCATTGTACTCCGTGAAGGTAAAGTGATCGGAAGGGGTGAACCAAAGAGTGTTCTAACAAAGCCTGAGATTTTTCCTATGGCTAAGAATGAAGGCTTTCAGAATATATTCAAAGGGCGAATTAATAAACTATACAGGGAAACAGCCACTATTCGGATCGGGGAAATGAACAGTAGCGTTGAATTTATTACCCCTGCAGCAATAGGCCATGTTGGAGATCCAATCCTCCTCCGTATTTCTTCCAATGATATCATGATAGCCACCACTAAACCTAAAAATCTATCCGCTCGTAATGTTATTCCCGCCGTTGTCGAAGGGATTCAGACAATCCGTAATTCAAGGATCATATCGGCTAGAATGGCAGAAAATGTTTCCCCTATCATAGTTGAGCTGACGACCGATTCGATTAAGAAACTTAAAATCTGTGTCGGATTCCAAATCTTTCTTATAATCAAAACAACTTCGTTCTCACTTTACCAATAAGAAGGAATCTGTTGGCACTTCGATAGAGCATCATTGGGCAACACACCCAAATAATTCTTCCCAATACTACATTAACAACCGAATCCCAATTATTTTAGCATTCGAAACTTCAGAGAAATAGTTTAGTTTAAAATGAAACCAGAAGATCAGGAGTTGGCCCAATGAATTTCTCACGGGAGCTGGGATTCGAACCCAGGACCTACGGTTTAGAAGACCGTTGCTCTGTCCAGCTGAGCTACTCCCGCCGAAATTTGGATCGCACAATCTAGTCGATGCAAAGGAGATGGGAAGTTTATTTTACCAACACCTGCTAAAGACAAGCAGAGTTCACTCCAAAACTTAATCTAAAACAACCTCGATCTTCATTTGAGTCTTCTTTGGCAAGACGATTGTTAACACAAAGGAATCCAAAACCCAACTTTGGAATCGATACTGTCCAAAGTTCCGAAATTTTCCGAGAAAGGACGATTCAGTCTGCTCCAGTTCACAGATAGCATACCCTTCAAACGGATTCATCATTCCACAGCGAACAACTTTTGACAACGCCTCTTTAGCTGTCCAAATGACCGTTGAGCGGTAAGTTTGGTTAATTTTCCATTTGGATGCCATTTGAAGTTCATCCTCCAAAATCTGACTCTTCATAACATTGACTTTTGAGTTCAACGCCATTTCCAGGTCAATACCCATCGGGTGATCCTCGGGATGAGAAAGAGCGCAAGCATATGAATTCGTGTGACTGATGCTCACTCCCGCATGCTCTCTAGAAAGATATCTTACTACCGGCTGGGTGAAGACTCCCGTGCCGATCTCAATTTCGGTCAAATCCAATTCATCTAACTGTTTTGATAATGCCTTTTTCCCTGCGTAACGGCCCAGCAAATATGTGCGTCGACGTTTATCAAATTTTAAGCCTTTAAAATAGTTTAACTCGTTAGGATGAAGGATTTTTTCACATTTAGTCTCTAAGTCCAAGAATTGCAACTCATGGGCACAGGCTAAATAACCCTGTCGCACACTATTTTCACGAAAAAGAGTGATAGCCCAAATTTGGGAATCAAAAAAATCCTTTGAATCGAATTCCATATAACAAATATTCTTATTAATTCCGTTATCTCAATCAATCACAGGATCAGATAACCACAAAAAAGTCTAAGAATTATCTAACCTGATTTAGAGGCTTTTGTGGAGCCAATTCCCATTCGTTCAACAGGCCTAAGACCAAAGGTAGACCAAAAACCTTCCTAAACTTAGCTAAATAGGAGCCCTGCAAACGGAGGCTCTTTACTATCTATAGTTGACCAATAAAAATCTATCTGCCTATTGAAATAATGTCTGAAATTAGAATGGGACTAGTTGGGTCAGGTGGAATGGCCTGGCGGCGGGCACGTAATTTCCAAGAAATACCCTATTCCAAGGTAACGTCGATCGCTGCGAGAAATCCAGAGACCGGTAGGGCACTCGCAAATGAGATGAAATGCCATCTACATTCTGATTGGCGTAGCCTAATCGACGATGAAGAGATCGATGCAGTGGTTATATGCACGCACAACGCTCTTCATGGAGAAATCGTGATAAAAGCTCTGGAGAATAACTTACACGTGTTTACAGAGTACCCAATCGCCCGATATCAGAACGAAATAAAAAAAATAAGGCAACTGACGAAGAAATCATCTCCGATTCTGAGAGCAGCGCATTCGGAAACCGTTTCGCTCGAACACCAAGCCCTAAAAGATCAAATTGAAGGGATGGGAGATCTGGTTGCATCGAATTTCCTTCGGCTTACCCCAAATCGTGGAACACGACCTGAAGTGCTATTTAATCTTAAACTTTCAGGTCCTCCTGCACTATTCTTTATCTACCACATCTATCCTATGATTGATCTTTTCGGCCCAGCCATATGGGTCGAATCTCACGCGAACTACAGGAACCTCCGAAAAAATGGAAGTTATGACTGCTTCTTCAACACACTGACGGTGGGGTTTGCCGAGGCGGGTATCGCTCAATGGACTTGGGCTGGCGGTATCGAAATCAAATCGGCACGGCAATTTGAGCATATCGTCCTCTCCAAGGGCACATTGACTTACGAAAGGGAAAATTGGACTTTTTCAAATCGGGAAACCGTAAAAGATTTGAAAACTCCGATTATGGAAAATGAAACCCTTGAAGCCCAATTTGTAAGAGAAATTCTAGAAGAAAATGATTTATGGCGCGAGGATCTTGAAACCGCACTCCACGCCACGGAAATTGGAATCGCCGCAGAAGGATCCGCAACT
>CEUS01190730.1_pt1 | contig 42463 bp, 40 predicted proteins | sample 427031 | NCBI WGS metagenome assembly CEUS01 (sample SAMEA2622837, study PRJEB7988) | marine metagenome | biome: marine biome (ENVO:00000447); feature: marine epipelagic mixed layer (ENVO:xxxxxxxxx); material: "saline water (ENVO:00002010), including plankton (ENVO:xxxxxxxx)" | depth 140 m | reverse complement strand
GAAGGTCCCTATGTATGGGATGAGGAAGGAAATAGATATATCGATTATGTTCAATCCTATGGCCCGATGATTTTGGGACACTCACACCCTGTTGTAATTGAAGCAATTAATCAAGCGGCATCACTCGGAACGAGTTATGGAGCTCCAACTGAAAAGGAAATCATCCTAGCTGAATCAATCATTGAAAGAGTAAAGGGAATCGAATCAATTCGTTTTGTAAATAGTGGAACCGAAGCGACGATGACAGCATTAAGGTTGGCACGAGGCGCCACCAAACGATCGAAAATCATTAAATTTTCAGGTTGCTACCACGGTCATTCTGATCTCTTGCTTGCAGAAGCTGGAAGTGGTGTGGCGAATCAAGGTATTTCTGGGAGTGATGGGGTTCCAGAAACGGCGGTCTCTGAGACGATGGTTGTTCCTTTTAACGAAGTGCCAGAGATGGATCAAACAATCGCTGCGGTAATAGTTGAGCCAGTTCCAGCAAATATGGGCCTTGTTGAACCTAAGGAAAATTTTTTGAGAGAAATCAGAAGTGCATGTGATTCAGCAGGAGTTTTACTAATTTTTGATGAGGTTATAACAGGTTTTCGTTTATCCTCAGGTGGAGCCTCGAACTGGTATGGAGTGACTCCTGATCTTTGGTGTTTTGGTAAAATTATCGGTGGCGGTTTGCCCGTCGGAGCTTTTGCTGGAAGTCAAGAGTTAATGAGTTTTTTGGCTCCGGATGGTGGTGTTTATCAAGCAGGGACTCTGTCAGGTAATCCCTTAGCTATGGCTGCAGGTCAGGCAACACTTAAATTGTTGGGCCAGTCTGAGTATGAATATCTAGAAGCAATAGCAAATCGTTTGGTAAAGGGACTTGAAGAGGTTATTTCATCAGAAGGATTAGTAATTACCACACCAAAAGTAGGTTCACTAATTGGTATTTTCTTTAGTAATGAAATGCCAAAGAATTTTGAAGAAGTAAAACCGATAGCAGAAAATGGTTTTTATTCCAATTTTTTCCACGGGATGCTCAAGAGAGGAGTTGCACTAGCCCCAGGTCCGTACGAAGTCATTTTTCTGAGTTTGGCCCATACGGAAAAACTCATAGATCAAACAATTGAAATTGCCGCAGAAGTAATAAAAGAAATTTCGAATAGTTGAACTTAGAAATTTTTGAACTCTCTAAATTTTTGAAGGAGTTTTTTACTTGAGTAATTTTCTATCTTTGAAGGTGTTTCTCTATTTAATTCAAGTTCAAAATCGACAGCAAGATTTTTTCCTAATTCCACTCCCCATTGGTCGAAAGGATTAATTCCCCAAGCGAGACCAGAAGCTACAGTTCTGTGTTCGTAGAGTGCGATCAACTGACCCAAAATGAAAGGGGTAAGTTCCGGAGCCAGTATGACAGTCGAAGGCCTGTTTCCTTCCAAATTTGTTTTACCTTTTGTATTTTTTTCCTGATGATTAGAGCCAAAAGCTAGTGCTTCCGATTGAGCGATTAAATTTGCGAAAAGAACATTTTTTTGTTCTTGTGTGGTTTGGTCGTTTGTTTTAGCGAAGCCGAGCATTTCACAAGGAACCACGTCGGTACCTTGGTGTAAAAATTGAAAAAACGCATGTTGGCTTTCTGTTCCTGTGGCTCCCCAAACAATCGACCCTACTGGTCCTTGTAATTCCCGACCATCTGCAAGGCTGTTTTTCCCCAAACTTTCCATCATGAGTTGCTGCAAATAAGAAGGGAAATCTGACATTTGACTACTGTAAGGAATTATCGCCATAGTTGGGTGGTTAAGAAAAGATCGGTTCCAAATGTCAATCATAGAAAGAATTAAGACTCCGTTTGAGTTGAAAGGTTCACTAAGGGTTCTGTTATCTATTTTGTTCATTCCTGATAGCAATTGAAAGAATTCTTTTGGTCCTATCGAGATCATAAGAACTAATCCGGCTGCAGAAGATAACGAAAATCTTCCCCCAACCCAATCAGGGATCTCGAAAACCATTGATTCTGGGATCCCTAATTTGATTGCTTTCTCCTTATTACTTGTAACACCAACCAGATGTTTCGAAAGCTCCGTTTTTCCGATTGATTGATTAAGCCAATCCTTTACATTTTCCATTAGTAAAAGGGTTTCTTTTGTGTTGAAAGATTTTGAAGTTACGACAAAAATTGTTGTTTCAGGGTCTAACCCATTGAGGGTTTGAGTCAGTTCAATAGGGTCGATGCTTGAACAGAATTTTATTGTTAAATCTGTATGACTGAATTTTGAGAGTGCTTTATATGCCATTGATAAGCCAAGGTGTGATCCTCCAATTCCGACTGCTACTACAGATTTGATAGGGGAATTAGTAGCCCCTAGCAACTTCCCGTCTCTTATCTGAACAGAAAAATCGGTCATTTTTTCTAGGGTTTCGGTGATTTTGGGGACAACATTAATACCTTCAACTAAAATTTTGGAGTCTTTAGATGCACGAAGTGCAGTATGTAGAGCGGGTTTTTTCTCAGTTGAGTTGACAGGGTCTCCGGACATCATGTCTGAAAGAAATTTCTTGATTTTGCTTTCTTCTACAAGCTCAGAAAATAGTTTGACAGTCTCTGAGTTAATTAGTTGTCTCGAAACGTCAATCCAAAGACTTTCGAAAGAAATTGATAAATCATCGACTCGATCTGGATTTTCTTTGAACAATTCAGATAGAGACTTTTGAGAAATTTCTTTGCGATGCTTTTCTAATTGCAACCAAATCTGATTCTTTTCAGCAGAAGAATACATATAGGTATTCTCACTGTTTTATCAGTCCAAAACTATTAAAAAATAAACTTTTAAAAAATTAGACGAAATTCTTTAATTATTTACTCTTTGTTCGGGAATCATACGAACGAATGAAGCAATAATTCTATATGCAGCTTCATCTATACCTTTATCAGTTTCTTTCATAAGGTTTGCCATGACTTTTAGCGCCCATTCCATCAGAGTCTGCGAGTTCATACCCACTCTTGTCAATTCCCTGATCAAAACCGGGTTGCCGATTATTTTTGCAAATAATCTTGCAACTTTGAAATAGAGACCATATTCCTCATCAAGTAAGTCGGGGTAACGTCTAAGCACATTGTTGTCATTCTGCAGGTTTGCTTCTACGAAAAGAGAAGCTGCCAGTCGACCGGTTTCGTAGGCGTAGTCAATTCCTTCACCGTTAAAAGGATTGACCGAACCTGCTGCGTCACCTACCAACAACCAGTTGTGTCCTGCTTTCGGACCGACAGATCCCGCCATTGGTAGGCGTCCCCCTGTAGGTGGTTCTATTGGTTTAAGAGGATTTATTCCCCAATATTCTGGAAGTGTTAAAGCAAATTCGTTAAACAGGTGTGTTGTGTTTATTTCTCGGTAATCCCTGAAAGTGGAAAGAAGGCCAATACCGACGTTAATAGTGCCGTTTCCGACCGGAAAAATCCATCCGTAACCTGGCATTGAATTACCGTTCCTGTCTTTAACATCAAGAGCAGACTCAATCCAGGGTTCTTTGTCAAGAGGGCTTTCAAAGTAACCTCTAATAGCCATTCCCATTGGATAACTTTTGTTCCGGTTGCTACCTAAGGATCTACCGAAACGAGAATTTGCTCCGTCTGCTATCGCAACAAATTTTGCTTTCATTTCCAATTCCTCACCATTGTCAGTGTCTAGAACCAGAGCTCCTCCAATTCCGGAATCGCTACTATCTAGAGGACGGGTAGCTTCCATGCCTTCAAAAAATTCAGCTCCTTCTTTAATAGCGTTTTCAACAACCATTGTGTCCAGATCACACCTTCTCACCACAAATCCATACGAAGGAAATATTGGGTGATCTGGCCATTTCATTTCAATACTTTTGTCATGAGCTATAGCTCTAAGTCCTTCGTACTTGTGGTATTCGGCAAGTTCCTGTTCCAAGTGCATTTCGGACAATTGATGGACTGCTCTTGGTGTTAGTCCATCTCCACAGGTTTTTTGCCGGGGAAATTTTTTTTTCTCGACAATCGCCGTACTGAGTCCGGCGGATGCAGCCCAATAAGCGGTAGCGGCACCAGCTGGACCTCCTCCAATTACTAACAAGTCGTAGATTTTTTCTGGCATTTGTATCAAATTTTTACGTGAGGTTAATTATTTGGGCAAATTTGAGAAAATATTAATGAGTGTCCTCAATTATGTTTGCAATTTCAGAACTAGTAACACTTTCTGCATCAAAATACATGTCAAGGTCTATTTCATCCGCTTCAATCATATGATCCAGCTCTGTTGCAAAAATTATAGCTTCGTCAGATTTACCGAAAACTGCTCTTTCATGCAAAACGACACTGATGATTTCTTCGGCGTTAAGAACATCTCCAAAGGCCGGCATTCCTCCAGCTACTAGCCTTCCTCTTTCGGAAGAACCATATGGGTTGCCCACACCAAATCCATCAGAACCTTTTGTTATCCATTCGACCATATCTTCCATAAGAGGGAAAGTAACTAGAACTTCACCATCAGCTAATTTGTATCCAGCGCCACCACCACCATTAGCACCATGGCAAGAAGCGCAGCGTTGAGCGTAGATTTCTGCTCCATGTTGGAGCACTCCTGTAGCTTCAATCTCTGGTCGTTCGAGGGTTCCGACATAAATTACAGCCCATATTGGAAGACACAGTAAAGCTGACGCTGCCCACCAAGGGATTTTGTTTCTAGTTTTAGCAGCGTTTACATAAGGAGCATCTTCTACTACAACGGGATTTTCTTCGATTTGTTGAGGTGGAACCTCAGAGGGTGAGTCGGTTTCAACCACTGGAGCAGCATTTTGCGGTTCAGGTGCTTCTGAAGGCGTATCGTTTGAAGATGTCTCACCTGTCAATCTTTCTCGTGCGCTTTTAGAGCGTTGTAAAAGATGCTCTGGAATTTCGACCAATGTTCTCTCCGGTTTATTGCTAGGTAGTAGTTTAAATTTTTTTAACCGATGACGGCAGGATAGCCGTGACTAGGGTCGACATGGCGTTGATCTCAATTTTATTTTTAGTTTCAAGCTCGATCATAAAAATTAAACAACATTTTTGTTTATGAAAGCTCACAGGTGTTTCTGGAAAGTGTTCGAACGAGTGCGCCCGAGACTCCGTCAAGCTGTAAGATGGTTATAGGACTTTGTGCAAGTTTTCACAAAGTTTTTAGTAGAAAACCCAGAAAAGACTCCAGGAGGAAAAGTCGAATGGTCGCATTCGCCGTGTCATTATTTATAACGGTGATCCTCGTGTGGGGTTTCTACGCATACTTAAAACGGTGTCCTGCTGAAAAGGAATTTACTTGGGGCGAAGCAATGCTTTTTGCCACATATGTTTTTTTCATTTTGTTTTGGGTTTATGGAGTAGTACCACATCAGTGGCTTACTTGGGCTGACAGTGAGTTGAATTGGCGCCCTGATCGTTTCATTGTGGGTCCCGAACTTCCTTGGACGGGTGACCAAGGAATTGTTGAATGGGCTCTTCCCTTTACTATGACGTATCTAGTAATTCGTGATGTTATAGCAGTTTTAATTTACGGAGTTGCACTGGCCGGTAATGTAGTTTGTTGGCGTCATTGGCAGAATCGTGGAGTTGAGAAAGAAGAAGTCACGGATAAGTCTGAGTACGGAAGACCTCTACTAAAAGAAGGGGTGGGAGCATGAGTGTTACTGATGCCAATCCCCCTCATCCGACTTTCATAGATGACTATGTGCTGCATCAAGTTGACAATGACTGGTTAGAAGCAGCTGGAAAACCCAAGCAGTTTATTCATATCGATCAATCAGAATGCATAATGTGTGAAGGCTGTGTCGATATTTGTCCCTGGAAGTGCATTCATATGGTTAGCACGGATGCAGTAAGTGAGTCGGTAGGTACAGAAATGCCCGGACGGGATCCTAGCGACAAAGTAATTTTTACTATTGATGATGATGCATGTACTCGCTGTGCACTTTGTGTAGACAGATGTCCGACAGGAGTAATTATCCTGGGTAAATTGACAGATGCTCCTCCAGAGGGTGACGGTAATCAGAGAACTGCGAGCCACGGTTATGGCTATGGGATGCGTTTGGCATGATTCAATGTACAACCAAGAAAGTACTAGAGGGAGTTAACTAATGGCTGAGACAAACGGTGATAAAGCCGCCGGTCAGGCATTAAAAGAAAAATTAGGTCAGATTGGAGGAAAGGTCCAAGATTCTCAAACATGGACCGCTATCTTCCGTCCCGGTTCTATCTTTAGAAAGGGATATACGGACAGTCCAAGAAATCGTTCATATGTGATAATGAACAGTGTTTTGTACCATCTTCATCCAGTAAAAGTAAAGCGTCATGCAGTAAAGGTGAGTTACACACTTTGTTTAGGTGGCTTAAGCTTTTTTCTGTTTATTTTTCTAACAGTTACAGGAATTTTTCTAATGTTCTTCTATCGTCCTACTGCTGCACAAGCTTGGGATGATATTCAAACCCTGCAAACGGCGGTTGGTTTTGGTCTACTAGTTAGAAATATGCATAGATGGGGAGCCCATCTAATGGTTTTGACTGTTTTTCTTCATATGGCTCGTGTTTTCTACCACGGGGCTTATAAACCTCCACGTGAATTCAACTGGGTAATCGGAGTAATTTTGTTGACACTTACCCTGTTGCTTTCATTTACAGGGTATTTGCTTCCTTGGGACCAGTTAGCTCTTTGGGCGGTAACAGTTGGAACGAACATGATGGGGTATACACCAGTTTTTGGAGAACAGGTGAGGTTTGTTCTATTGGGAGGAGTTGAGATAGGAACTGATACTCTCCTGAGGTGGTACACACTTCATGTTCTCATGCTGCCGTTTGTTCTAATTATTTTTCTTGCTATTCATTTTTGGCGTGTCCGGAAAGATGGCGGAATCTCAGGACCCCTGTAGGTCGAGGATAAGAAATGGTTGAGATTCCAGAGCATTTAAGAAAACGAGCTGAAGCAGCCCGAGCTAAGGCAGAGGCTGCCAAAGGCGGTTCTGCAACAAGTGAGACTAAAGAAACTGAAACAGTTGCAGACACACCGTCGGAAACCCCGAGCTCAGGTGATGAAAAAATTCCTGCTCACTTGCTTGATCGTGGAGTGCCAGCTGGTAACCAACCTTCAATAAGTGAACCTTCAGATGTTCCACCAGCCCAAAGCGGACCACAAGCCGGTCAAGGCCCAGATGGTCACAATCAGCGACTTTTGACGGTTGTCAAAGCAGGTTCAATTCAAGATGTAAAAACAACTCCCACTGACAAAGTTCATGTCTGGCCTCATCTTTTGATCGCAGAATTTTTAGCAGCTTTAGCAATTACTCTTTTTACAACCCTCTTCTCGATTGTGGTCAATGCTCCACTTTTGGAGTTGGCCGACTTTAACCGAACTCCGAATCCATCTAAAGCACCTTGGTATTTTTTAGGTCTCCAGGAGTTGTTAACGATGTTTCACCCAATGGTTGCAGGAGTGACTATTCCAGGTATGGGTATTTTTCTATTAATCATGGCACCCTTCATTGATAAGAACCCTTCAAACAAGCCAGAACATCGAAAGTTTGCAATTTCATTGATGACAGTTCATTTAATGTTCTGGGCGGTATTAGTAATGATCGGTTCTTTCTTCCGTGGACCCGGGTTCAACTTCGTCTTCCCTTGGGAAGGCGGTTTGTTCTTTGAGTTGTGATGAAAATGTTGATTATTGAACTAGTAACAAAAAAGAAATTACGGAGTTTGAGATGGCTACGATCCTTGCCGCAATAATTCTTGTTGTTTTAGCAGCACTAGTTCTTTTGGGTGCTTCGCGTCGACGAGATCATCGTGCTGTTGGTTTATCAAGAGAAGCGCGTCTCCACGATAAGCCCAACCCAGCTTTACTTTCGGAAGATCAAGAAGGTTTAAGTGGTCGAGATTTTGAAGAAGCAGCTTTAGAAACCAATAACAAGGAAGAAGTAGAAACTGTAGAGACAGTTCCTCTTGAACCATTTGTAGCTCCAGATCCTAATGCTGTAGGTGTTTCTCGTAGACAGTTTTTTAATCGAGGAATAGTAGGGATGATGGGACTTTCAATAGCTGGTTTTGGTGGAGCATCTTTGGCTTTTTTATGGCCGCAAGGAGTCAGCGGTTTCGGTTCAAAAATCAAAGTTGGGAACATTCCTGAAATTCTTTCTGAAATAAAAGCAAATAACGGATTTTTGTATAAACCCGAAGGTCGTATGTGGTTGACTGCGTATCCTAATGGTGCAGTTGAAAAAGCTAGGAATGCATATTCTTCAAGTGAAATCGCTGGAATGGCTGCGGGAGTAGATCAAGGTTTTGAAGCAGGCGTAGTCGCTTTGTATCAAAAATGTCCTCACCTAGGATGCAGAGTACCCAATTGTGTTTCTTCACAATGGTTTGAGTGCCCTTGTCACGGTTCTCAATACAACCAAGTAGGAGAAAAGCGAGGTGGGCCTGCACCTCGAGGAATGGATCGTTTCGCAGTAACTGTAAATGACGGAGTTTTAACGGTAAACACTGGTGCAATTATCCAAGGTCCACCTATTGGTACGAACACCACAGGTCAAGAAGCTGAAGGTCCTAACTGTATTGGACAAAGTGACCATTAATGGAAAGATGAGAAGTTTGTGAATCCGATAGTCATTATTGCGAATACTCAGAGAACGATTGGTTTGGTTCTTGCCATTGTCGTAACGATTGGCATGTTGGTCTATCTTCTTTTCAATTTTCGAATAGGTAAAAAAGAAGTTGGATCTGAAATAGATTTAGCTCCTAACAGGGTTCCTTATGCAGATGACGATGAACTTGAAACTCGTATTTTAGATAAAGCACTTGGATGGTCGTTTGTATTGATTGCAGCAACCGCTTTAGTTCTGCCTTTGTATTGGCTTATGGAACCGGCACGTCAAGAAAATGCGGCAAGAGGATGGGTGGGACGTTTTGAAAGCCGTGGAGCAAATAGCTACGAAGAAGCTTGTTCAGGATGTCATGGACCTAACGGTGTGGGTGGTGTTGCTTCATTCACATTGTCTGACGCGGATGGTCAATTTGTCGCTCAAGTTCAATGGAAGGCACCGGCTTTAACAAGTGTGTTATCTAGATTCGATGAATCCGAAGTAACTCACATTCTTAATTACGGAAGACCAGGATCTCCTATGCCAGCTTGGGGTTTACCAGGTGGTGGACCAATGACAGAGCAACAAATACACCAGTTAGTCGTTTATTTGAGATCAATACAGTTAGATCCAGATGAAACAAAAAAACAAGTTGAAAGTGGAATCAGAGATGGTGCCAGAAAAATCGTTATTAGTGGAAATCCTGACCTGACAGAAACTGAAGAAATCGAATCAGCTATAGATAAGTGGTTGGAAAATGCCTCATTACCTGAGAGTGATGACTATTTAACCTACGGAGAAATCATTTTCAATAATCAGGCGGCACAGGGAGCACATGGATGTGCGCGATGTCATACTCCAGGTTTTTCTTATGGTGCTACTAGTCCCGAGAATGTTGATGCGCTAATTACTGAGTGGCCGAAACTTGTAGAGTCAGGAATTTTAGACAGTTACAGACCAGGCGCAGGTCATGTAGGACCGAGTTTAAGTGGAGTTGAAACTCATTTTTCTACTCCGGAAAGGCAATCCAATTTCATTCATACAGGTTCTGAATTAGGTGCTGGTTACGGAAATGCAAGGATGGGTTCAGGCGGAATGCCAGGTTTTGGCGGAAGAACTGATGACTTGGATGTGGTGGGAACAGTTACACGGAGCAGAGTCCTAACTCCGGAACAAATTGATGCGGTAGTTGCCTATGAAAGGAGTATGTAATGATTGATCTCCTTATGACATTGGGTGGCATTTCATGGGATTTAGAAGTCCGAGGAATACTTGTTGTAGCTACAGGTTCGATTGTATTGATTGGTTCTGTTTGGCTGATTATTGCAACTAATTCAGGAGCCCGATTAAGCACTTTAGTTACTTTGGCTGGACTCATGGGATTTATGACGATTCTAGGTATCAGTTGGTGGATGTATGGTTCTGGTTGGAAAGGGGCAGATCCAAGTTGGCAAACAATTGACATTAACGTAGGTGAATTAAACTCAAGTGCTTTGATAGAAGCACGTGGGTTGCCAGACCCAGATGACCTCTTATCCGCTTATGAAATGGTCATAGATTCTCAAGATGAAATAGCAAATTTGGAATTTAACCAATTACCTACAGAAAATGATTATCCAGATCTTAGCTTGGAAGAATTAGCTGCCTTGCAAGCTGATAGGCAGCTAAGAAATGAAACAATAACCCACTCAGAGTTAGCTGCTGTTTCACCAAATTTAATTAAGAGTTATGGACTTGATGACCTAAATGGCTGGCGTCTGTTATCCACATCAGAAGCAGGTGATGCACAGGCACAAGCTATTGCTGACGTATTAGCCCATTCTGATCTTGGTTTTGGAAGCTCTTCTGATTTCAAAGTTTTAGATTCATACACTTATGGAGGAAAACCTGAACTTAAAGACAATCCAAATCGTTGGGACAGAATTAGTCTTTGGATTAGAAATACTGCACGAATAACCCATCCAACCAGATACGCGATAGTGCAAATTCAAAGAGTAATAGATCAACCATCGGTCCCAGGTTTAGCACCACCAAGACCAGTTATTGACGAAGAAGAACCTGTTGTATCAGCCATAATGGTTCGCGATCTCGGTACAAGACGGCTTAGACCGGCACTGGTTACAATCGGGTCTTTCATTATTTTTCTAGCCCTTTGCTATTGGCTCCATGTCAGAGATAAGGAACTAATGGCCAAACGACAAGAATTTGCTTCATCAACTGAGTAACGCTATGAAAACTACCCAGTCTGCCTTCTTACAACATCGGAGGTTCTGATTTGACTAGTCAATATCTTCCGGTAATAGCTTTATTTGTGTTAGCAGTTTTATTTGCAGCTTTAAGTTTCGTAGCTTCACGTTTACTTGCACCTCGTAAACCAAACGACCGAAAAGAAGCGCCTTACGAATGTGGAATCATTCCTGCGGATGAAAATCCAAATGAAAGATTTCCAGTCCGTTTTTATTTAGTCGCAATGATTTTTATCGTTTTCGATATTGAGATAATTTTTTTCTACCCTTGGGCTTTATCACACAGATCTTTAGGACTGTTTGGTTTAGTAGCGGTTTGTATTTTTGCTTTAGCGGTATTTGAGTCATTTATTTACCTGATAGGGAAAGGGGCACTTGAATGGGGTCCTGCCAAACAGTTCAAAACAAATGATGAAACAACTTCTCAGATTAGAAACACTTCAAACACCATTCGTCGCATTGGGGTTCGAAAGGTGGGTCAAGAAGGACGTTTTCCAACTGCGGATAATTTTCAAGAAAAAGGAGGTGAGTAATTAATGGTTCGAGTACCTCTGATTGGTGAAACAGCAGAAGTTCGAGGAGAAGGTTTAGAAGGTCTAGATCATAACTTCATTACAGCAAGAATTGAAAACCTTGTTAAATGGTCTCGAGCTCGGAGTTGCTGGCCGGCCACTTTTGGTTTGGCATGTTGTGCGATTGAAATGATGGCTACAGGTGCTGCACACTATGACTTAGCTAGATATGGAATGGAAGTTTTCAGAGCTTCACCTCGTCAAGCCGATTTGATGATAGTCGCAGGGCGTGTTTCACAAAAGATGGCTCCGATACTCAGACAGATTTATGACCAGATGATGGAACCTAAATGGGTTATATCTATGGGTGTATGTGCATCTTCGGGTGGAATGTTTAACAACTACGCGATCGTTCAAGGGGTCGATCAAGTCGTACCAGTTGATGTTTATGCACCGGGTTGCCCACCTGGTCCAGAAACTCTTATGCATGCGATTTTGACATTGCATGAAAGTATCCAAAACGGAGAATTAACAAAAAGACGAGAGAAAAATTCTGGAGGAGCTGAGATAGAAATTAGTGCACCCTCAGCAACAACAAATCAATCCGTGGAATTGGAGTCGCGGTGAGTGACTCGACTGTCGACGTTAGCGGTCAAAGAGTTCTACACCCAGGGGTTGATGAATTTATTGATTTAGTCACAGAACTAAAAGCAGAGGGATTCAACATGGTCGTTGATTTGACCGCTGTTGATTATTCTGCTTTTCCAAACCGAGAAGATCTACCTGAAAATGTTAGACCTGAGCGGTTTGAAATCGTCATCTCAATGATTAATCACCAAACTCGTGAACGTGTCAGACTAAGAATTCAAATTCAGGAAGAAAATCCAGTAGCTCCATCGTTATTTGACTTATACCCCGGAACTGAAGCAATGGAACGAGAAGTGTATGACATGTTTGGCATATCTTTTTCTGATCATCCTGATTTAACCAGAATTCTCATGCCTGAAGATTGGGTTGGGCATCCGTTAAGAAAAGATTTTTCCACGGGTCAAATACCAGTTCAGTTTAAAGCGAGTAAGGCAAAGAGATGACTGCTGAAGTATTCGATAGTGGTGAGCACCCTGTTGGAGTTATCAAAAATGACGAACGGGTTCGTCTTCGTGAAGGCAGTGCTGTCTTAAGGATAAGTGATTCGGAAGCTACTTCAATTACTGAAAAAAGATCCACTGCAATTGACGATCCTTCAGAAGACACTCGGATGATTTTAAATATGGGCCCGTCTCACCCTTCAACACATGGAGTTTTGAGGCTTATTTTAGAACTTCAGGGTGAAACCGTTGAACGCTCAAAACCCGTAATTGGCTATTTGCATACAGGTATGGAAAAAACTGCTGAGACACTGTCTTATTCACAAGGAGCCACAAATGTAACAAGAATGGATTATGCATCACCACTTTTTACCGAGCTTGCATTTTCTCTGGCAGTAGAAAAACTTCTAGGAATTGAAGTTCCGCCCCGAGCTACGTGGATACGGATGCTGATGTGTGAGTTGAACAGAATCAGTTCACATTTGCTATTCCAGGCAACAAATGGCATGGATCTTGGTGCAGTGTCAATGATGATTTACGGTTGGCGTGAAAGAGAAGAAGTTCTTAGATTTTTCGAAAAAGTTACAGGTTTGAGAATGAACCACAATTACATACGCCCAGGCGGAGTTGCAGTGGATCTACATGATGGATGGCAGAATGACCTGAAAAGACTATTAGAAATAATTCCTCCGAGGCTTGATGAGTATGATGATCTGCTTACGGGTCAACCATTATTTCAGAAAAGGCTCCAGGGTATAGGAGTTCTGAATGCATCTGAAGCACTAGCTCTATCAGCCACAGGTCCAATACTTAGATCAACTGGTTACGACTGGGATTTAAGAAAAGACGAGCCTTATTTAGCTTATGACCAGGTGGACTTTGATGTAATTGTAGGAACACACGGTGATTCTTTTGACCGCTTTGCAATCCGACTAAATGAAGTCAGGGAATCCCTAAGAATAGTTGAACAAATTTTGGAAATGATGCCATCAGGCGATTACAGAGTACAAGACAAAAAAATTACACCGCCTCCACGTGCCCGTATAGATGAATCGATGGAAGCGTTGATTCACCATTTCAAAATATTTACAGAAGGTTTTCATGTTCCACCTGGAGAAATATATGCAGCAGTTGAATCACCCAGAGGAGAATTGGGTTGTTATTTAGTCTCTGATGGAAGTTCGAACCCTTACCGGATGCATATAAGAGGACCCAGTTTCGTAAATTTACAAACTTTACCACACTTAATGAGAAGTGGACTCATAGCAGACGCAGTGGCTGTCATTTCTTCTATTGATCCGATTATGGGAGAAGTTGATCGATAATGAGTTTTTTCACCGCAGAAAACGAAAAGATCGCAAAAGAGATAGTAAGCAGATACCCAATTGCTAGGTCTGCACTCATACCACTGCTTCATCTTGCTCAAGAACAAGAAGGTTGGATAAGTAAACCTGCAATGGAACAAATTGCAGAATTGACTTACACAACTTCGGTAGAGGTATTAGGTACTGGAACTTTTTATGAAATGTTTAAATTTCATCCAGTAGGACGTTACCTAGTAAAAGTCTGTACAAATATTTCGTGTCAATTGCTTGGAGCCGATGAACTTTTTGAACATGTTAAAAAAGTCTTAGATGTAGAAGAAGGCGAAATAACGGAAGATGGACTTTTTACTTTCGAGGAAGCTGAATGTGTGGCGGCTTGTACTGAAGCTCCTTGTTTCACTGTTAATTATCGGTATTTCCATAGAGCAACTAAAGAACTTTTCGACGAGGTTATTGTCGATCTAAAAACTGGCGAAAGTCCATTAAATAAAGGTGCGGCTGACGATCAAGGCACGATGCCTGAACATGGCACATTAAGTCGGGTTCGACAACAAATCCCTAAGTCGCGTCTTGCAGGAATAAAGCATCCAGAAGAAGTAAAAGGTCCACCAAATTGGATAGAGGAAGGTGTTTAAATGCCAGAATCTTCCTTAGAAAATGGTTATTTAGAACATGCACCTGGGTTTGTTCAAAATGAGGGACCAAAACTTATTACAAATCGCTTTAAACATAAGGATTCCTACACACTTGACAAGTACTTGTCTACAGGAGGTTATGAAGGCTTACAGTCAGCACTTGATAGATCACCTTCCCAAGTTCATGATGAAGTTAGAGAAGCCACTCTTCTTGGACGCGGCGGCGCTGGTTTCCCTGCAGGAATTAAATGGGGATTTCCTCCTGAAGGGGTTTGGCCCAGATACTTAGTAGTCAATGGAGATGAAAGTGAAATAGGAACCTATAAAGATCGCTTACTCATGGAAAGGGATCCACATCAGTTAATTGAAGGAGTCCTTATTGCTTGTTATGCGCTTGGTTTATCTCAAGCTTTTCTCTATGTTCGCGGTGAGATGGCATTAGCGCAAGAAAGGATAGCGATCGCTCTTGATGAAGCCTACAAAGCTGGTTATATAGGGAAAAATATTTTAGGTAGCAGATTCTCTGTTGATGTAGTTATGCACTGGGGAGCAGGTGCATACATAGTGGGAGAAGAAACAGCATTAATTGAAAGCCTTGAAGGTAAGCGTGGAATGCCAAGATTAAAACCCCCTTATTTTCCTGCTGCGATTGGTTTATACGGTAAACCGACGATCGTAAATAATGTTGAAACACTTTCAAATCTCCCCTGGATTCTCAACAACGGAGCTTCTGCATATAAAGAATTTGGATCAGAGACTTCGCCAGGGACAAGAATGTTTGCAATTTCTGGACATGTAAATCGTCCTGGAGTTTATGAGGTCGAACATGGAGTAACTAGTTTTAGGGAACTTTTCTACGGTGACAATTTTTGCGGGGGAATTAGAGAAGACAATGAACTGAAAATGTTTATCCCCGGTGGCGGATCAGCACCCTGGTTCTTTCAAGAACAATTGGACCTGCCACTCGAAGCAAGCGATGTAGGAGCTGCAGGTTCCATGCTTGGTTCCGGAGCAATTGTTGTGATGGATGAAACAACAGATGCGGTTAAAGCGTGTTTAAGTGTTGTTAGATTTTTTGCTCATGAATCTTGTGGAAAATGTTCTCCGTGCAGAGAAGGAACAACATGGGAAGAGAAAATTTTACAAAGGATCTTAAATGGTGATGGGAGACCATCAGATATAGATCTTTTGCTTGATATAGGTGACAATATAAGCCCTGGTCCATATCCTGTTGCTTCTTACTTAGATGAAGGACTTGAGGCCGTGCCTTTCCCACCCCGCCAGACAACTATTTGTCCTTTAGGACCCTCATCAGTTGCCCCAATTGTTTCCGCTATTCGTAGATTCAGAAATGAATTTGACTCTCTTATCACAAAGACTGATCCCATTCCTTTGGCATTGAATGTTGAAGAGGTTGTCACATGACAGACATGACATCAGCTGAAACTTCGGTTGCTATAACCGTTAATGGAAAACAAGTAATTGCCAAGCCGGGTGAACTGCTAATAGATGCTTGCGAGCGTAATGGAACCTACATCCCTAGGTTTTGTCACCACTCGCGTATGCAGCCAGTTGGTATGTGTCGAATGTGTTTAGTTGAAATAGATACAGGCAGGGGACCGGCACTTCAACCTTCTTGCATGATTGAGTGTTCTGACGAGATGGTCGTAGAAACTCAATCCGAGAAAACTCTTAAAGCCCAGGAAGGAGTACTTGAATTTCTACTATTAAACCATCCTCTTGATTGCCCAATTTGTGACAAAGGAGGCGAGTGCCCATTACAAGATCAAACAATGGCTTTCGGGGCTGGAGAAAGCCGGTTTATAGAGGAAAAACGTACTTTCAGAAAACCCATCCCAGTTAATGAGAATGTTTTTTTAGATCGTGAGAGGTGTGTTCTTTGTGACAGGTGTACAAGATTTGCTGATCAAGTCGCTGGCGATCCTTTAATACATTTCATCGATCGAGGAAATAAGACGCAAGTTAACACATATCCAGATCAACCATTTAGTTCCTACTTCAGTGGCAATACAGTGCAAATTTGTCCCGTAGGAGCTTTGACAGCTATTCCTTTTAGGTTCAAAGCCAGACCATGGGATTTAACTGAGGTTGAATCTACAAGCACTTTTGACAGTGTTGGAAACAGGATTTCTGTTCAGGAATCTAGAGACAGAGTTCTACGGTTCACAGGTGTTGACTCTGATTCAGTTAACTGGGGATGGTTAACAGATAAGGAAAGGTTCATTTTTGAGTCCTACTCAAGTGAAAAAAGACTTGTTGAGCCATTAATGATCGACAAATTTTCCGATAATAAGAAAAATGAGTTACTTCCGGTTTCATGGTCTGAAGCTTATGAAAAATGTGCAAAATCGTTTTCTGAGAGCGATCCAGAACGGATAGCTGTGATTGGTGGAGCCCGTTTAACCAATGAGGCTCAGTATGCTTGGAGCAAAATTGCAAAAGGGATTATCGGAACTGACAACGTTGACGCTCAACTAGATGATGGGTTTTCACCTGAAGTTCTACTCGGTTTGAAACGCTCAACTATAGAAGAAATTTGTAAACCTGGGGGAGTAATAATTCTTATGGGAGCTGACCCCAAAGAAGAATTAGGAACTCTTTACTTACGTTTAAGACACGCAGTAGTGCAAGATCAATGCAAACTAATTGAACTGACACCAACAACGACGGGTCTTTCAAAATTAGCCAGTCACTCAATCAGAATTCCGCCAGGGAAAATTTTTGAAGCAGTAAAAGCAATGTTTGGTGAATCTTCTGAAATTGAAGAAGAGATTATGAATGAGCTAATAGATGTTGGGAAAATAGTTAAAAACAGTAACTCGGTTTCTGTTCTATTTGGGCGTACCTCATTAGCTGAGACGTCAGTGATAGTTGAAAATGCAGCTATAAAAGTTCAAGAATTTCTACCAGAAGCTAATTTTCTACCGTTATTAAGAAGGGGGAATGTAAATGGAGCAATAGACATGGGACTTTCTCCTGGCTTATTACCGGGAAGATGCAATTTGCAAGAAGTATCGGAAGAGTTAAAAAGTAGGTGGTCCACGCAACCAAGTAGCAAAGGTTTTAACACTAGAGAAATACTTGAAGCAGCGGTTGATGGAAAAATTGATGTTTTAGTTCTCTTAGCATCTGACCCATTGAAAGATTTCCCAGACTCTCAACTACTTCAAGAAGCGTTAGACAGGATTAAAACAGTAATCGCTATTGATATTTTCATGACGGATAGCATTCTTAAGGCAGACATTGTTTTACCAGCTGCTACTACGACTGAGGTTGACGGTACCTTTACCAACCTTGAGGGTCGGATAAGTCCGATAAGGAGAAGTGTTACACCTCCAGGTACAGCTAGACCAGATTGGATGATTGCTCTAGATCTAGTTTCTTATCTTTCCCCAAATTTAGGACCAACTACATTTAAAGAGTTGTGTGAAGAGATTTCTTCGGTTTCAGAAATTCATAAAGACTTAGATCTGACAAAAGCTGAAAAAATCGATAACGAAGGGGTCGTTTTAATAAGTGCTCCAAAACAAGTAAAAATCACCTCAATTAAAATTCCCAAACAAAAGACAAATACTTTTCGGTTAGTAGTAACAAGGCGCATGTACGACGAAGGGGTTTTGACAAATCACAGTTCAGCTCTTAAAGGCCTTGCATGTGGGGGTCAGATAAAAGTTAATCCATTAGATATGGAGAAGTTAGGCATAACACCCGAATCAAAGGTCCGTTTAGTTGGTTCCAAAGGTGAAATCCAAACCGGACTTGTATTTGATTCAGAAACAACAACTGGAACTATTCACGTTATTTGGAATCAAAAAGGTCCAGATATCAGAAAATTGATCGACTCTTCCTTGCCGGTAAATGATCTGAAGATTGAGAAAGAATGATGATAATAGCTGCAGATCCACTTCTTAGTTCAGACATTGGCTTTTCTGTAATCGCAATAATGCTATTAAAAGTAGTAATCGCCTTCGCCTTGTTAATGGTTTCAGTAATGCTAGTGATTTGGTTTGAAAGGAAAATAGTAGCGGATATGCATAACCGCGTGGGTCCTTCGCTTGCGGGACCCTGGGGCATATTACAAACTTTGGCAGATGGAATAAAACTTTTTTTTAAAGAAGATCTTTTACCTGAACGTGCAGATCGAATCGTATTTCGTTTAGCTCCTTATCTCTCCTTAGTTCCCGCTTTTCTATCGTTTGCGATTGTTCCAATCGGAGGTGATTTTACAAACGGTGGAGATGGAACGGTTTCTATCTTCGGGCACAGAACTCTTCTTCAAGTAGCTGATCCGCCAGTAGGCATTCTTCTTTTTTTAGCCCTTTCCTCAATAGCTGTTTATGGTGTCATGCTCGCAGGCTGGTCATCGGGTTCAAAATATCCCCTTCTGGGTTCTGTAAGAGCTTCGGCTCAGATGATCAGTTATGAGGCTGCTTTGGGTCTTTCGATGGCGACGGTTTTTTTATCTTCTGGAACACTTTCAACAAGTGGCATAGTCGCAGGTCAAGCAACTTGGAACTGGAATCTAGTAGCGACAGGAGTTATTCCTTTCGTGATTTTTGTCATTGCAGGAACTGCAGAACTAAACAGACCTCCTTTTGATTTAGTTGAAGCTGAACAAGAGTTAGTTGGAGGTTTTCACACTGAGTACAGCTCCATACGTTTCGCATTGTTTTTTCTCGCAGAATTTATGAACATGATTACCATGTCGGCAATAGCTGTCACTCTCTTTTTGGGAGGACCTAATGGCCCGATTTTGATAAAACAAATTTCTTGGGTATGGCCCATACTTTGGTTCTTCTTAAAAGTGATGGCTTTTCTATTTACGTTTGTATGGCTTAGAGCCACTCTTCCAAGGTTGCGTTACGACCAGCTTATGGACCTTGGATGGAAGCTACTCATACCAGCTTCTTTAGGCTGGTTCCTCCTTATCGCAGCTTTGAATATAGGAGAGGATAGAGGTTGGTCGACTTTTCTTGTAGTACCAATAGGTTTACTGGTTCTCTCTCTTGTTGCTCTCTTATTAAATGGAGCAATCAAAAAAGCAAAGGATTCGAATTTGAATGCTGCGGACCTTTCTGAGATATCCGAAGGGTCAGATCAATGAGTTATTTAAAAGGTTTTTTGGTAACTTTTCGTCAAATTTTCCAAAGACGTGTAACAACCCCTTATCCAAAAATTAAGCGTGAAAAACCGGAGAGGCTTCATGGAAGACATGTACTCGGAAGATACGAAGACGGCATGGAGAAGTGCATAGGTTGCGAACTTTGTTCAGGTGTTTGTCCCGCTGACTGTATTTATGTAAGAGGAGCCGACAATCCAACTGACAACCCCATATCACCTGGAGAACGTTACGGATTTGTTTACGAGATTAACTATCTACGTTGTATACATTGCGATCTTTGTGTAGAAGCCTGTCCAACTGGAGCTATTACTGAAAGCAAAATGTTCGAATTTTCTTTCACAAATCGAAATGATGCAATTTATACAAGAGAAGAGCTCTTAGTGGATGAAGAAACTGGTAAGCCCAAACAACTTCCTTGGGAAGATTGGCGTGATGGTGAAGATCTTCTAACGTCTGGATGGTTAAGAGCTACATCTCCAAGTGGAGATGCAACTTACGAAGGTCAAATTGCATGGTCTGGTGACTTAGGTTACGGAGTCCGTAAGAGTGAGATAGGTCAAAGTGTTACTGAGTCTCGAGAACAAGAAGAGGATCAGTAATGGAAACAACTGTCTTTTTAACAAGCGCTGTGGTTATTTTAAGTGGTTCATTAGGGGTCATATTTTCAAAGAATCCTGTTCATTCAGCTTTATTTATGGTGCAAACTTTATTCGGAGCGGCAGTATTATTTGTTCTACTTGAAGCAACATTTCTTGCTGCAATACAAGTGATTGTTTATGCCGGAGCGATCGTAATTCTTTTTGTCTTTGTAATAACCCTATTGGGAGTAGATCGCGCGGAAGATTTAAGGGTAGAACCGATTTCTGGTCAAAGACCCTTGGCGGTCGTTCTTGGGGCATCGATTTTTGGGATTATCCTGACTGTTTTGATAGTTGCAGTGGGTGGTCCTACAGGTGTCCAGGAAGCAAATACTCCTATAGGGGATGCTGGGAATAACACAAGACTCTTAGGTGAAACATTATTTTCTAAACAAGTTTTCTCAGTAGAGCTAACTGCACTTTTATTAACAGTTGCAGTCATCGGAGCAGTTGTTCTTTCGACACGACCACAAAAACCACTTATAAAAACTTCAGAAGAATCACAAAATCATAATTTTGAAGAAGAAATAGAAGAAGGTAAGGAATGACTGTAACTACCACTTGGTACCTGTCGTTAGCTGCTGTTCTTTTTTCTATCGGGACTGTAGGCCTATTGGTAAGACGAAACCCTCTAATCATGTTCATGTGCATCGAGTTGATGTTAAACGCGGTAAACATAACTTTCGTAAGCATCGGCTCTCATTTAAATGATCTCGGAGGTCAATTAGCTGTTTTCTTCGTTTTGGTAGTAGCAGCAGCAGAAGTAGTAGTCGGCTTGGCTCTGGTGGTTGCCATCATGCGAAGACGAGCGAGAACAAATGCAGACGATCTGAATATCTTGGGTGGGTGAAAATGCTAGATCTAGTTTGGTTAATTCCTGTTTTTCCACTCATGGGATTTCTTACGTTGATTTGTATCGGTCGTAAAACAGGAGAGCCAGCATCAGGATGGCTTGCGACATCAGCAATGGCTGGTTCTTTTTTGTCCTCTCTAATTGTTTTCGTCGGCATGCTTTCAGAAGAAAGTGAAAATCGTCAAACAGTTTTTACACTGTTCGATTGGATTCCGGCTGGAGATTTCCAAGTTGAAATCGGTTTTCTTGCAGATCCTTTATCTCTTACGATGTGTCTGTTCATCACAGGAGTTGGCACATTAATTCACCTTTATTCGATCGGTTATATGCATGGTGACCCTAATTTCAGCAGATTTTTCACATATCTGAATTTATTTTCATTTTCAATGTTGATACTTGTATTGGGTGACAATCTTCTATTGACATTCTTAGGTTGGGAAGGTGTTGGAGCGTGTTCTTACCTTCTAATTTCGTTTTGGTTTAGTGATCCAGCAAATGCAACTGCGGGAAAAAAAGCATTTATAACAAACCGAGTTGGAGACTGGGGTTTTATGATTGCGATGTTTCTAATTTTTTTCAATGTTGGATCACTCCAATATCTAGAAATTTTCGACCTCATCGGTTCTAATGAAATAGCACAAACCACTACGACGTTTATAGTTTTAATGCTTTTTATAGGTGCCGTAGGAAAGTCAGCACAGTTTCCTCTTTATCTGTGGTTACCGGATGCGATGGCTGGACCAACTCCAGTCTCAGCATTAATTCATGCTGCAACCATGGTTACTTCAGGTGTTTATTTACTAATCAGAGTTAATCCAATCATGGTAGAAGCTTCTTCCTGGTCAACTGGATTGATTGCATGGGTGGGTGCCGGGACCGCTCTATTTGCGGCATCTATAGCAGTCGCACAAACAGATATTAAGAAAGTTCTTGCCTATTCAACAGTAAGTCAGCTCGGCTATATGGTTTTAGCGGTTGGCTGCGGAGCATATACCGCAGCGATTTTCCACATGGTAACGCACGCTTTTTTTAAAGCGCTTCTTTTCCTAGGTGCAGGTTCAGTTATCCACGGGATGAATGGTGAACAAGATCTTCGTCGGTATGGCGGACTTCGATCATTGATGCCAGTAACTGCAGGAACATTTATTATTGGATGGTTGGCTATCGCAGGTGTTCCACCATTTGCAGGTTTCTGGTCTAAAGACGAAATTCTTGCGTTTGCATGGGATAAAAACCCTGTTCTTTGGTTTATTGGTCTATTTACTGCACTCTTAACGGCTTTTTATATGACACGTCAGGTAATTCTCACATTCTTCGGTGAACCGCGATATTCAAATGATAGTGATGCAGATGAAATACAACCTCATGAGTCACCACGGACAATGACTTTCCCTCTTATAGTTTTGGCATTTCTTTCAGTAGTTGGTGGTCTGATCCAACTACCCTTTTCCTCTTCAACGAAATGGTTAGAACATTGGTTAGAACCAGCAATGTTCCATAATGAGACACACTTGCATCTTTCTGGTCTTACTTTATGGGTGTTGGCACTGTTAGCCATAATTTCAGTAGGGGTAGGGATATTTGTAGGAATTTCTACTTATCTCAAGGAAAAGATTGATAAGCAAATTTTTGAAAAGCCAATATTAGAAAACGCTTGGCATTTCGATTCCACAGTTTCAAAAATTATGGGAGGACCTGGATTCCAAGCATTCGAAGCCATTACAAAATTTGACAAGAAAGTTATAGATGGTGCTGTCGACGGCACAGGGCAATTCGTTAAACGAACTGCTTCTTTGCTCCGACTTTCTCAAAATGGTTTGGTTAGAACCTACGCTTTGGGTATAGGCGTAGGAGCTGTCGGTCTTCTTATTTGGTTCTTATTAAGGACGACAATATGACCTCCTTACTTGCAACTGCTTCATCCGCAACTTTTCCAGTGCTTCCAGCTTTGCTAGTTGTGCCTAGTGCGGGAGCACTATTCATACTCTTTTTACCCCGTACCAGAAAAGACTTAATTAAGTTAACTGCATTGATATTTTCAACTACTACAGGTGCTCTGTCTCTTTGGTTATTAAGTGAATTTGACTCAGATTCACAGTCAGGCATGTTTCAATTTGTTTCTCGACAATCATGGATTAGCGATTTTGGAATTTCCTGGTCGTTTGGTGTGGATGGGATTTCACTGTTTCTAATTATTTTGACAGGACTTCTATTTCCTATTGCTTTCTTCGCAGTAGATCCTGAGCATAATGAGCGCTCATATTTTGCTTGGATGCTTTTATTAGAAGCTGGGGTAATGGGCGTTTTCTGCGCTTTGGATCTGATTCTATTCTTCTTATGTTTTGAAGTTGTTCTTGTTCCAATGTATTTCTTGATCAGCCGGTGGGGGCATGGAAATCGTGCATATGCGGCGACAAAATTCTTTTTGTTCACCATGGCTGGATCCGCATTAATGCTGGTTGGGATCATCACAGTTGCTTTTCTACATGCGAAAAATCTTGGCAGTCCCGTAACTTTCGATCTAATCCAAATTGCTGAATCGCAGACTATTGCTCAAGGAACAGCTCGTTGGTTGTTCTTAACTTTTGCTCTCGCTTTTGCTGTTAAAATTCCTATCTTTCCCTTGCACACATGGCTACCCGACGCGCATACCGAAGCCCCAACAGCAGGCTCGGTGATCCTTGCTGGCGTGCTATTAAAACTGGGAACCTATGGTCTATTGAGATTTGGTTTATATCTATTTCCTGAAGCTTCACACTTTTTCGCACCAGTTTTTTTAACCTTAGGAGTAGTCGGGATAATTTATGGTGCCGTTGTAGCAGCCATGCAGAAGGATTTAAAAAGACTTGTTGCTTACTCCTCAATTGCCCACCTCGGTTTCATTGTTTTAGGAACATTTGCTTTAAATACCGAAGCTCTTCAAGGCAGTGTTTTACAGATGGTTAACCACGGCATCTCAACTGGGGCACTATTTCTGTTAGTTGGGATGATCTATGAACGCCGGCATACAAGGCAAATAGATGAGCTCGGAGGGCTTCAACATTCTGCACCTCTCATGGCGGCTTTTTTCACAGTAGTAATGCTTTCTTCAATAGGGCTACCAGGTCTGAATGGTTTCGTAGGAGAGTTTCTAATTTTATTGGGAACGTTTACTGCTCATAGGTGGTGGGCTGTTATAGCCACTATTGGAGTTGTATTGGCCGCTCTATATTTACTTTGGGCGTATCAACGTGTTTTCCACGGTCCTGTCGAAAAAGAAAATGCAGAAGTAGCTGATCTAAAGACAAAGGAAACTTTAGTATTACTACCGCTCTTAGCCCTAATAGTTTTTCTAGGCATCTATCCGAAACCAGTTTTAAACAGAATGGAAAATTCAGTAAAAGCACTAGTAGTACACATTGAAGAACATGTTTCAGAATTTGAAGAGCCTGTGAACCGCTATTCGCAGGGAGAAATAAATTCTAAAGAATCAGAAAAAGGACATGATTAATGGTTTTTGCAACTAACCCTATTTCTGCTCCTGAAATAGTATGGTGGGCCCTGCTTCCGCTCATTTTCTTGACGGTATCAGCGCTGTTATTACTCACAGTTTCTTCACTGCTAAAAAGGGCAGTTTCTTGGTTGTCACCAGCTGTCTCCTTAACAGCTGGAGTTTTTGTTTTAGTTTCATCAATCCCAATGTGGAACAAAATCCAAGATGATGGGGCAGTTGCGTTCTTGAACGGCTCTGTAGGAATAGATGGTTCCACGATTTTTCTTACTTCACTAATTGCAATCGCATTGATCGCAACTTCTATTCTTGCTCGCCCATATCTTCAAAGGGAAGAAATCCCAGATTCAGAGTTCTACGTTCTTCTTCTACTATCTGCCGCCGGTGCTGCTGTTATGGTCGCGGCAAATGATTTAATTGTTTTGTTTCTAGGAATAGAAATTCTTTCGATAGCGGTTTATGTTCTCGTTGCACTTCATCTGAGGAAAATTGAATCCCAAGAAGGAGCACTAAAGTATTTTCTTCTAGGCGCTTTTTCTTCAGCATTTTTACTCTATGGAATCGCACTTGTATATGGTGCTGTCGGCACAACGAACTTATTTGCTATTAAAAATTACCTAGCTTCCGCAGTTTTGGTGGAGGATGGAATGTTGATGATCGGGTTTGCTCTAATGATGGTTGGTTTAGGATTCAAAATAGCAGCGTTTCCTTTTCATGCTTGGACCCCAGACGCTTATCAAGGAGCTCCCACTCCGGTCGTAATTTGGATGGCAGCAGGAGTAAAAGTTGCAGGATTTGCTGCACTCATAAGAGTTTTCCCGTTGACATTTGCTTCATACGTAGACGAGTGGCAAATCCCTATAGCAGTACTATCCGGTCTAACAGTTGTATTTGGATCAGTGGTTGCAGTAGTTCAGAGCAACGTAAAAAGAATGCTGGCATATTCTTCAATAGCTCACGCAGGATTCATTCTTATTGGAGTTCAATCAGCCAATAAAGACGGGGTAGCGTCTGTGCTCTTTTACTTGGGTGTATACACGTTTCTAGCTGCAGGAAGTTTTGCAGTAGTGACTGTTATAGGAGGTGATGGTGATTCAAATCATGATATTGATGCCTATAAAGGATTAGCCCAACGTAAGCCACTTCTAGCAGCCTTATTTACTATTTTGTTGCTAGGACAAGCAGGTATTCCTTTCACAGGAGGTTTCGTAGCCAAACTAGGGGTTATCTCATCTGCTGTTGATACTCAATATTATTTCCTTGCAGGAGTAGCGATGCTTTCAGCAGCTATCGCTGCATATGTATATCTTCGAATACTTCTGGCAATGTACGTTGAAATTGATAATCAACAAATTGAAGGGATTAATGTCCCGAAAGGAGTTTGGGTAGTAACTGGTTTTGCATCGATTGTTGTAATTGTCACCGGCTTTATTCCTGGACCCATCGTAGATATAACCCGTGATGCGATACCTATTTTGGTGAGTGGTTAAATGCTAGTGAAATATTTCATTCAAGTCGTCCGAACCCCTCCGAAAGCTTCAAATTGCGGTAGCCTTCCTCGGGTACATAACTTTGGCTTTTTTTATTTATCAAAGGTAATTGGGTCTTCAAACGATGTCTGAATTTCTCCGTAATTGGCTTACAGTTTTAATTTTTGGCGGTGTCGGAATCCTCCTTGTTTCTGTTTTCTTAGGATTGGGAAGTTTGCTCAGACCCAGCAGAGAGACTCCCCAAAAACGAATAAATTATGAATCAGGTGTTGACCCACAAGGTGATATGTGGAGTCAAGCAAATATCAGATATTACGTCTTTGCTTTAATGTTTGTTCTATTCGATGTAGAAGCAGTATTTATTTTCCCATGGGCAGCACGCCTTGAGGTATATGACCTATTTGGTCTGGTTGAAATGGCGATTTTTATCTTCATTCTCGCTTTGGGGCTTCTTTATGCTTGGAGAAAGCGGTTGCTTAGATGGGTCTAGTAGAAAATGGCAAAATGCCTGGTCCCCTAACCAAGTTATTGAATATAAGCAGGAAATATTCACTTTGGGTCTACCAGTGGGGGCTTGCCTGTTGTGCAATAGAGATGGGAGCAGCTTTTGCTTCTCCGCGTTATGACGTAATGCGATTAGGAGTTATTCCCTTTCCAGCGAGCCCTCGTCAAGCTGATTTAGTTGTTATTTCTGGAACAGTAACTGACAAGATGGCTCCTGCTGTTAGGAGACTTTATGAGCAAATGCCTGAGCCAAAATATGTTATTTCAATGGGTTCTTGTGCAAATTGTGGCGGTCCGTATTGGGATAGTTACTCGGTTACAAAAGGTGTCGACCAGATTGTTCCAGTAGATGTTTATGTTCCTGGTTGCCCACCAAGACCCGAGGCTTTATTGGAAGGAATCGTTTTATTGCAGGAACGCATAGCTTCAGAAGATATGACTGATAGATGGAATCGAGATCCAATTGTCGTCACCTGATACCACTGAAGAAGAACTTGTCGATGGGTCAATAGAGCCTCAAGAGGAGCTCGTAATTGACGAAGAACGTAATGTCTTGATTTCTAGTCTTGAGAAAGATTTGGGTGATGACTTAGTTGACTCTCATGTGGTTCCGGGAGTTGATGCATGGATCCGTGTAACACAAGAGTCTTGGTTGGAAACGGCGAAGGTTCTTTTCGAGAAAAATGAAATGATTTTTTTTAATTTTCTTTCGGCAATTGATTGGAAACCCTCTCCATTTGGAAGAGAGATGGACGCGGCAATAGATGCTGACTCTTCTGATGAAGTTGTTGATGAAAGTGAAATGGAGTGGGGTGTAACAGGAGGTCAAAACCGGTTCCAACTTCTTGCTCGTGTCCATAATCCATCAACAAATATTGGAATTCATTTAAAGACAGATTTGGAAGGTGAATATCCAGAAGTAGAAACTTGGATACCTGTGTATCCAGGTGCTAATTGGCACGAAAGAGAAGTAATGGAGATGTTTGGAATCTCCTTTACCAATCACCCGAATTTGGTGAATCTATATTTGCCCAGTGAATTCGAAGGCCACCCGCTTCGCAAAGATTTCCCTCTACTCTCTAGAAGAGCAAAACCTTGGCCTGGAATAGTTGATGTAGAACTTATGCCTGGTGAAGATGATGATGAAAGTGAAGACACAGGAGAAGAGACCTGATGAATTTAGAAGCTTCAACCCAGCAGCTTTCTTATATTGCAAATCAGGCTAGTGATGCAAGAGTCAATATTGAGCTTGAAACAGAGGGAATGACTTTAAATTTAGGACCTCAACACCCTGCTACTCATGGAACTCTTCGAATCATTGTTCGTTTAGACGGAGAACAAGTTATTTCCGCAGAACCCGTAATGGGCTACATGCATCGTGGATATGAAAAACTTAGCGAAGTTAGAACTTACCCACAGGTAACTACTCTTGTAAACAGAATCGATTGGTTAGGCAGTTTTGCAAATGAGGTTCCATTCATACTTGCAGCTGAAAGACTTATGGAGGTAGAAGCACCTCCCAGAGCTCAGTGGATCAGAACTGCATTATTTGAATTATCTCGAATAGCTAATGTTGTTTTATTTTTAGGAGACATGGCAGTCCAATTGGGGGCCACGACACCTGTTTTTTACGCTTTTAGAGATAGAGAATTTGTTTTGAATCAGATTGAATCAGTTACAGGAGGGCGGTTCCACCCAAATTTTGACCGAATAGGTGGCATAAAAGATGATTTACCAAAGGGCTGGATACAAGAAACCAAAGACGTGCTTGCTAGAATTCATTCGTTTTGTGATGAGATGCAAGATCTCGTAGTCGGCAATGAGATCTTTCAGACAAGGACTAGAGGAATAGGAATAATTCCCGCTGATGTAGGACTTTCATATGGTCTTTCAGGAGCAAATATTCGTTCGAGCGGAGTTGATTGGGATTTAAGAAGAGATGGAGGAGTGGGTCTGATTCATGATCAACTTGATTGGAAAGTATGGACACATCCTGATGGTGATTCTTTCGCACGTTATTGGGTTCGCCTACAAGAAGTCAGAGAATCTTGCAAGATGGTCGATCAAATCCTCGATGGTATACCTTCAGGACCGATCATGGCCAAAGTCCCGAGGATTATAAAAGTACCCGCTGGAGAGGCCTATGTAGAAACAGAAAATCCTCTTGGAATAATGGGATATTACATTGTTTCCAAAGGTGATTTAGTTCCTTACAGAGTGAAAATACGTTCAGCCTCGTTTAACAATGTTTCAATCACCCCTTGGGTTTTAAAAGGCGTTTACGTGCCAGATGTAATTTCTATTCTGGCTAGCCTCTACTTTATTTTAGGAGATATTGATCGATGACGGTTTTTAATCTTGCCATAGAGCTCGCCTACTGGCAGCAAACCGTGATCCGTTCGGTTCTGGCTTTAGTAGCAGTACTTCTTCCAGCAGGAACACTTGTTTATCTTTATTTGTTCAAGATGATGAGCTTTATGCAAAGTCGACTAGGTCCTATGGAAGCCGGACCTTATGGATCACTGCAACTTTTAGCAGAAGTAGGAAAATTTTTACAGAAAGAGGACTTATACCCAAGAGCCGCTGATCGAGTAGTTTTCAAAGCAGCTCCATTTGTAGTCTTAGCTTCTACTTTTTTACTTGTTCTGGTTTTACCTGCTGGTCCTGATGCTTGGTTTATAAATATCGATACTGGAGTTTTTCTGGCATTGGCAGTCTCATCAATCTCAGTAATAGGAATTCTCATGGCTGGTTGGGGATCCGCTAGTAAATACTCGCTAATTGGTGGACTGAGAGCCGCCGGACAACTTGTGGCTTATGAATTGCCTCTTGTGCTGGCCGTAATGGGTGTCGTGATCCAAGCAGGCACTTTAAACGTCCAAGAAATTGTTCTTGCCCAAGCGAATGGAGAAATTTTTGGTTGGGGTGGTATAGGTAATCCCTTTTTAATTACACAATTCTTAGGTTTCATAATCTTTCTTGTTGCGGTTCAAGCTGAACTTACTCAACCCCCTTTTGACATGCCAGTAGCAGAATCAGAAATTGTCACTGGCTATTTAACTGAATATACCGGAATGAGATTTCTACTTTTCTTCATAGGTGAATTTGCTACAGCGGGAATTTTCTCAGCTTTAGCGGCAACGTTCTTTCTTGGAGGCTGGTATTTTCCAGGACTTGATCCAACCGATAATCTTTTTAATCTTTTAGGACCAGTAGTTTTGATTGGGAAAATGTTATTAGTTTCATTCCTTATTTTTTGGTTCCGTTTTACTTACCCAAGGTTTCGTGAAGATCAATTGCAGCAACTTGCATGGAAAGTCTTAGTGCCTCTTTCACTTTTGAACATAGTTGCTACAGGTGTATTGAAAGTGATTTTCTAATGCGTGTATCTCTAAGGGTCCCAGGCTTAATAAAAGGTTTAGGCGTTACATTTAAGACTTTGATCCGGACATTGACAAAAGGTTCGCACACAATTCAATACCCAAGAGTTAAAGAAGCTCCTACTCTTAGAGCCCGAGGTGTGATCGCTTTACATGAAGAAAATTGCACTGCATGCATGCTATGTGCACGTGAATGTCCTGATTGGTGTATTTATATTGAAGGCCATAAATACAAAGCGCCACCACGGAGACCTGGCGGTAAACCTCGTCAGAAAAATGCTTTAGATCGTTTTGATATTGATTATGCACTCTGCATGTATTGCGGTATTTGCGTGGAGGTTTGTCCTTTTGAAGCCTTGTTCTGGTCTCCAGAATTTGAATTTTCTGAACCTAAATTGGCAGATTTACTGCATGACAAAGACCAATTGTCAAAGTGGATGGAGACGGTACCAGATTTCGAGGAATACGAAGATGGTAGTGAAGTTAAACAACTTAAGGTGCCACGCTAATGGTCAGCTTATTTGTCGCTCAGATCCGAGGACTGGATCAGCTAGAGAGTAGTGAGGTATTGGTAGCTCAAAATGTATTTTTTGCAATTATTGCTTTAGTAATGGTTTTGGCTGCATTGAAAATGGTTACAACAGAAAATATTGTTCACGCCGCTCTTTATTTAGTAATTGTTTTAGCAGGAGCTGCGGGAATGTTTATTCTTTTGGGAGCAGAATTCATAGCAGTTACTCAAATTCTGGTTTACATAGGTGCCATAATCGTTTTATTTCTTTTCGGAATAATGCTTACTAAAGGTTCATTTGGGACAGAGGAAGGTGAGTTTATAGAGAAAAGCCAAATGGCTGTTCTAGTGGCTGTGCTGATAGTGACAGTTGCCTCTGGGTCATTTATAGACAGCTTTCGTTATACAGAATTAAGCCGTGAGGCTCCAAGTACAACTGCTGAAATAGGTGACACCATTTTCAGTCAGTTTATTATTCCTTTTGAGGCAATTTCAGTTCTGCTACTTGCAGCTTTGATCGGTTCAGTTGTCATAGCTAGAAGGGATCAATAATGCTTCTAAATCAGTTTTTGATTCTTTCTGCAGTGCTTTTCTCTATTGGAGTTTATGGTGTCTTGACAAGACGCAATGGAGTGATGGTTTTGATGTCAATTGAATTAATCCTCAATTCGGTCAATATAAATCTTGTCGCTTTTGCAGCTTTCCGTGAGGCTATTTCTGGGGAAGTATTCGCTCTTTTTGTAATTGCTGTTGCTGCGGCTGAAGTAGGTGTGGGTTTAGCTATGGTTCTATTGCTTTATCGTAATCGTCGAAATATCGACCTTGCAGGAATTGACTCGATGAAGGGCTGATGAGATGATCCGATTTTTAGCAGCTGTGACTTCATCTGGAGACTCAATCCCTCTTGGAATCACCGATGCAGGTAACTGGTTTTTGCAGAATGTTTGGTTAATTCCGCTCATACCTGCAATGTCATTTATCGGGATACTTTTTTTCGGTAAACGTTTACCACGTGGTGGTTCAGAACTCGGAATTGCCGCGCTTGCTATTGCTTTTCTTCTGTCGATTTGCACTGGATTCGCATGGATGGATCATCGTGACAATTTTCATGGAGAAGAAATAAGTCAGGCTCTTGTTAGTGGTGAGCATGGTGAGCATGGTGAGCATGGTGAGCATGGTGAGCCTTCTTTAGCTGTAGTGAATACCACAACTTGGTTTACCACCGGGGGTGTTGAATTTTCAGTTGGAACTCTTGTTGACGGACCAGCAGTGATGATGCTGTTCGTAGTAACTTTAGTGTCTTTACTCGTTCATATTTATTCAACAGATTATGTAGCTGGCGACAGAAGGTACACACATTTTTTCGCCTTTCTATCTCTTTTTAGTGCATCGATGCTTCTTCTTGTAATTTCTGAAAATACATTGCAATTATTAGTTTCATGGGAACTGGTAGGGCTTTGCTCTTTTGCACTAATTGGTCACTGGTGGGAAGAAAAAGAAAACTCAAACGCGGCACTAAAAGCATTCTTAACTAACCGTGTAGGAGATATGGGCTTGCTGATTGGAGTGACAATCCTTTTCTTTGCTACAGGAAAACTTTTACCTGACACTTTTGGTTCTTTTTCAATCGTGACGACAAATGCCTTAGCTTCTGCAGGTCTTCTTTCACATAGCACACTGTTAATAGCTGCGTGTTGTCTTATGGCAGCTGTAATGTCGAAATCCGGTCAGTTCTTTTTACACACATGGTTGCCTGACGCCATGGCAGGACCAACACCAGTATCAGCCCTTATTCATGCTGCCACAATGGTTGTAGCTGGAGTCTTCATGATCGCACGTCTTTATGGCGTGTTTTTTGAAGGATTTTCTATAGGTGGAAGTTCAATAAACTTAATGGCCTTGATAGGAGGGTTTACGACACTCGTAGGGGCTTGTTTAGCATTTGTTCAACGAGATATTAAAAAAGTTCTTGCTTATTCAACAATTTCACAACTTGGCTATATGGTTATGGCGCTAGGTGTAGGCGCATGGACGGCAGCCATGTTCCATCTTTTCACACATGCTTTCTTCAAAGCTTGTTTGTTCTTAGGATCCGGTTCCGTTGCACATTCGGTTCACAGTTTTGACATGAAATCAGATATGGGAGGATTAAGAAAAGAAATGCCACAAACATTTCGGACTTTTATAATTGGTTCGATTGCTTTGGCAGGATTACCACCATTTGCAGGGTTTTGGTCAAAAGACGAAATACTTGTCGGAACAGGTGGCTGGGGAATCATGGGTGGCACAGGTGGCAACGGTTCCTACACATTTATGTTGGTAATGGGAATGATTACTGCTGCATTAACTGCTGCGTACATGACACGATGTGTGTATCTAACATTCTTTGGTGAATTTAGAGGTCATGGTCATCCGCATGAATCTGGCAAAAGAATCACTGTACCTCTATGGATTCTTGCAGTACTAGCTATTTTTGCGGGATTTCTAAATCTACCAAAAGGCTTTCAGTTGGTTCCTAAATCACTTCAAGAAAGATTTGGTCATTATGTAGAACCAGTTGCCGGATACTTCCCACAAATATCACATGCGACTCCGAGTTGGTCACTTGCAATAGTTTCAACAATCATCGTTATTGCAGGAGTCGTGTTTTCCTGGAATTATTATTTCGTAAAAGTTGAAAATACTTCAAAAGAAACCGGGGAAAGTTTAACTGAACTACCTAATGGTCTTACCACGCGTCTTGCGTTAGCAAGAATGGGTCATACCCTTCTTGTCAACAAGTACTACCTTGATCATTTATATACAGGCATCATCACCCGAGCAGTTAAAGAACCAATTGCTGAATTGGCTTATCGCTCAAATCAAGAGATCTTGGACCGTACTGTTGATACCTTTGGTCGAAGTGCCGTAAAAATAGGTCAACTTAATTATTTCAAAATAGATCAGAATGTGGTTGACGGTTTCGTTAACGCTTCCGGTCGCATTTCATCGGAAAGCGGTGAGGAACTTCGCAAAATTCAATCCGGAAAAGTTCAGAGTTATGCAGCAATTCTGTTTGCTGCTGCGACGATTTTAGCCGGTTTGCTCATAGTCATTGTGTAGGAGAAATTAAACATGGAGAATTTACTTGATAGTTGGGGTCTTACGGTAGTTACCTTCTCGCCTTTGTTAGGTGCGTTAGTAATGTTTTTACTCCCGAAAGAAAAAGAATATGAGCATAAAGTAATTGCTCTTGTAACTTCTCTTTGGGTCGCGTTTGTGGGGTTGATGCTTCTCATATGGTTTGACCTTGATGCCACCGAAAGACTTCAGTACGTAGTAGACAAAAGTTGGATACAAGCAATTCATAGTCGATATGTAGTAGGACTCGACGGAATTTCGTTGCCGCTTGTTTTACTTACAGTACTTATAGTCCCACTCTGCATTGTTTACAGTTGGAACCATTTTCCGGAACCTAAAAATCCTAAAACATTCCTAATTCTGATCCTAGTTTTAGAGACGGGCATGATCGGTACTTTTGTCGCCCAAGACATGGTACTTTTCTTTGTTTTCTTTGAAGTCGTTTTATTGCCAATGTTTTTCATGATTGCTGTTTGGGGAGGTCCAAACAGAAGGTATGCATCCTTGAAATTTTTTCTATACACACTTTTCGGATCAGCATTGATGCTCGTCAGTTTTCTCTCGCTCTTTTTCTTGACAGGAGCTGAGTCATTTGTATTTAGTGAGATAGCCGACAATGTCGTAGCGCATGCTGTTTCTCGAACAGCGCAACTATGGATATTTGGAGGCATGTTCTTAGGCTTTGGAATTAAAGTTCCTATGTTCCCATTCCATACTTGGTTGCCTGATGCACACACTGAAGCGCCAACTGTCGGATCTGTAATACTTGCAGCTGTTTTGCTCAAACTCGGCACTTACGGGTTTGTCAGAATTGCAATACCACTACTTCCCGAAGCAGCAGTCGAATGGGCACCATGGATAGGACTATTGGCTGTAATAGGAATTATTTATGGCGCTTTCTGTTGTTTAGCGCAAACAGACATGAAGCGGTTAATTGCATTTTCTTCAGTTGCCCATATGGGATTCGTAATGCTTGGAATTTCAACTCTTACTGATTTTGGAATAAATGCAGCAATAATGGGCATGGTCGCCCATGGTCTTATAACTGGGATGCTTTTCTTCCTAGCGGGATCGATGAAAGAGCGATACCACACCTTAGAAATTAAGAGGCTAGGCGGCTTGTTAGTCCAGGCTCCCAAAATGGGTTGGATTTTAGGTTTTTGTGCAATGGCATCTTTAGGACTGCCTGGTTTAGCAGGCTTCTGGGGTGAATTTCCCGCAATACTTTCTGCTTACAATCCTGCGAATGGCCTACCAGTTGAAACCTTTAGAACTTTCATGGTTGTAGCAGCATTGGGAACTGTTCTTGCCGCGGGTTATTTACTGTGGTTACTCCAGCGAGCAGCGTTCGGCACTCCTAAAGAAGAATTCGCTGAGGATCCCAATATCCATGACGCAACAAAAACTGAATGGATCGCTTGGGCTCCTTTGCTCGCACTGATACTTGCTTTAGGCATATATCCAAATCTTGTTTTCCGAGCTACGGATGGGGCAGTCGATGCATCTTTGACCCCATGCCTGACCATAGATGTAGATCAATTGAGTCATGAAGAAATTGAAACAACCGATTGCCCTGAGGTTTATGGCCTATTAGACCATGGGTCAGACCATCACGCTGTTTCGAAAGGTTCATAGTGACAACTAACCTTATGATCGTAGCGTTTGAAAGACCTGCAATTGATTGGCACGCCCTTGCGCCTGAGATAGTTCTACTTTCCGTAGGGGTTTTGATAACTCTCTTAGACATTTTGTTTTTAGAAAAGGCTCGTCCTTATATGGCCGCATTATCTGGTCTAGGAATTCTCGCTACGGCAATACCTTTATTAACTCTCGGTATCGATGGAACTGAAAGGGTTCTGTTTGATGGCGCTTATGTTGTTGATGATTTTTCATTGGTTCTAAAGGCTATTTTTCTCTTAGCGGGATATGTGGTTATCCTCCTTTCCACAAATTACATTGTTGATGGCGACTACTGGGAAAGTGAATATTACGGTCTTCTTCTAGCTTCACTTATGGGCATGGTGATGATGGCGTCATCAAGAGATTTAATCTCAGTTTTTGTCGCACTGGAGCTACTTTCGATTCCTGCTTATTTGATGGTTGCTTGGAGAAAACGAGATCCAAAATCAAATGAGGCTGGTCTTAAATACTACTTAATGGGTGTTTTTGCTTCAGCAGTGATGCTTTATGGAATGTCTTTATTATTTGGGGTGAGCGGGACCACAATACTCAGTGGGATCGCTGACTCAATTGAGTCCGGTGATGGTTCGAGTTCTGTAATGACACTAGGAATTGTTTTTGTAGTAGCAGGGTTCGCTTTTAAAGTGTCTGCAGTTCCATTTCACACCTGGGCGCCAGATGTATATGAAGGTGCTCCAACACCTGTTACTGCTTTTCTTTCCGTTGCCTCTAAAGCCGCTGGATTCGTTGCTTTACTTGCTTTGATTTTTGTTGGTTTTTATGAACTCTCTAATATTTGGGAACCGCTTATTTGGGTTCTTTCAGCACTTTCTATGACGGTAGGAAATTTGGTTGCATTAAGACAAAAAAACATAGTTCGACTTATGGCTTATTCTGGAGTAGCGCAAACAGGATTTATGATTGCACCTCTAGCTGTTGCAGGTCATAGTCTCACTACGGGTGATCAGGCCTTGTCGGCGGTAATCACATACTTGGCTATTTATGCAGCTATGAACCTCGGAGCATTTGCTGTAATAATTACTTTGGCAAGACGGACCGGCACAGCAGAAATTGATTCATTTGCCGGAGCTTTCCATTTTGCCCCCGGACTGACAGTAGCTATGACAATATTTCTTTTTTCCCTTGCAGGCATTCCGCCTTTAGGAGGGTGGTTTGCGAAGTTTGAGGTCTTTAGAGTTTTGGCAACCTCTGGAGAAGCTTGGGGTTATTTATTAGCTGTTGTTGCGGCTATTAATTCTGTAATAGCTCTCTTTTACTACGCATCTATCGCACGCAAAATGTGGGCAGATGACTCTAAGGAAGTTGAATTAAATAGTGTAGATATAACACCTTCACTTGTATCAGCTTTAGGGATTTGCGTATTGGTTACTTTACTATTTGGAATTTTCCCTCAGTTAGTAGCACGTTTCACAGAAGTAAGCCTTCTGGCTTTAGGAACTTAGATCCTAAAACAAATGGTATGTTGGTTAATGACTTAAAGAGCCGAATCAGAAAATCAGGACCTCTTCCTTTTTCAGATTTTATTGAAACATGCCTATATGACCATCAAAAGGGTTTTTTCACAAAGAAAGGTAGAGCGGGACGAAGAGGAGATTTTTTGACAAGTCCCGAAGTCGGTCCACTTTTTGGTCATTTAATAGCAAATTGGTTAGATGATCTCTGGACAAAAATTGATAAGCCTAAAAACTTTCAAGTAATTGAAGTTGGGGCTGGCTGTGGGACTCTCGCCAGAGCGATATTAGATTGCAAACCCAAATGTCTTGAACATGGAAATTATGTAATGGTTGAACGCTCGGAAGAACTGAGAAAAGCGCAGCCAATTTCAGAAAAACTTTTTTCAACAATTGATGTACCTGATGCTCCAATAGTAGGTGCAGTTATTGCAAATGAACTCTTGGACAATTTGCCTTTTGATCTTTTAGAAGCCGATGGGGATTGTTGGAAAGAAGTTTGTGTTGGTTTAATGGATGATCAATTGGTTGAAATTTTAACTACTGAAAGGGAGCCACCAGTTGAAGTTAGTCCACTTAAAGGTGCCCGGATTCCAATTCAGACTCAAGCAAACAACTGGATAAACGGGGTCATAGAAAAAATTTCTAGTGGTTCGCTATTACTAATTGATTATGGATCATCGACGCAAGAAATGAGTCAAAGGAATCAGGAGTCTTGGCTTCGTACTTTTAAAAAACATAACAGAGGTACTAGTCCTCTTGAAGATGTTGGAAATCAAGATATCACGGTTGAAGTAGCGATTGACCAACTGCCTGAAGGGGCAGTTATATCAACGCAAAAACAGTTTCTTGAAAATCAAGGGATAAATCATCTAGTAGACGAAGGGCGCAAGATTTGGAAAGAGTCATCTTCTGTTGGTGATTTAAGGGCTGTAAAAGCACGAAGCAGAATTGTTGAAGCAGAAGCACTTCTTGACCCTAAGGGTTTAGGAGGGTTTTTTGTTTTTGAGTGGAGGATCAGCTCTAGTTGATTTTGTAACAGAAAATTAAGAACCCTTTTACTCCCGTAAGTAACTAGACCTCTTACTTTGTCTAAAATCATTTAATCAAACAAGGGAGTAACACATGAGCGAATCAACGATTGAAGAGTTCTACGTTGAGGATCGAACATTTCCGCCAGATCCAAATTTTGTACAAAAAGCATTGCTTAATGACTCCTCGCACCATGAAGAAGCGCTTTCAGATTATGAGGCATTTTGGGCTAAACAAGCAAGAGATTTGGTTAGTTGGGATGAGGATTTCCATACAACACTTGAGTGGGAACTTCCTTTCGCGAAGTGGTTTGTAGGAGGGCGACTAAATATCTCTTACAACTGTTTAGACAGACATGTAGAAGCAGGTTATGGGGATCGGATTGCATATTTCTGGGAAGGAGAACCAGGCGATACTCGAAAGATTACATATCAGGATCTTCTTCTCGAAGTTTCTAAATTCGCGAATGCCTTAAAAGAGATAGGTCTGAAAAAGGGTGATCGGGTGGCGATTTATATGCCTATGATTCCTGAATTGCCAGTAGCTATGTTGGCCTGTGCTCGAATCGGATTAGTTCACAGCGTTATATTTGGAGGATTTTCACCTGATGCAATAATCGATCGTTGTGAAGATGCTGAAGCACGTTTGATTATCACTGCAGATGCTGGTTATAGAAGAGGGGTCCCTTCTGCTTTAAAACCGAATGTAGACAAAGCCTTAGAAAACGGCGCGTCATCTGTAGAACATGTAATTGTTGTCAATCGATGCGACACAGAGATACAAATGGTAAAGGGTCGTGATTATTGGTGGCATGATCTAGTTGAGAAGGCAGATGCAAATTGTCCTGCTGAATCCTTAGATAGTGAAGATCTTCTTTATTTACTCTACACCTCGGGTACAACTGCAAAACCGAAAGGGATCATGCACACAACTGCGGGCTACCTCACGCAAGTTATGTACACACATCGTTATACCTTTGATATAAACCGAGAAAAAGATATTTACTGGTGTGCAGCAGATATAGGTTGGGTTACCGGGCATAGCTACATTGTTTACGGTCCTCTAGCTAACGGTTGCACTTCAGTTATTTATGAAGGGACACCTGATACTCCTCGTTCTGAGCTTCGTTCAGGTGATCAACAAGAGTGGGCAAAAGATCGGTTGTGGGACATTATTGAACGTTATGGTGTGACGCAACTGTATACGGCCCCAACGGCTATAAGAACTTTTATGAAATGGGGAGCACAAGAACCAGATTCACATGATTTATCCACTTTAAGAGTTTTAGGAACAGTAGGGGAGCCAATAAATCCTGAGGCTTGGATGTGGTATCACGAAAATATCGGAGGAGGTAAATGTCCGATTGTCGATACCTGGTGGCAAACAGAAACTGGTGGGCATATGATCACTCCACTTCCGGGACTGACGACTACGAAACCAGGATCTGCCTGTCAACCTATACCGGGTGTTTTCGCAGAAGTAGTAGATGATGACGGAAATAAAATTGAACAAGGAGGAGGCTACCTAACAATTACACATCCATGGCCCAGCATGCTGAGAGGTATTTGGGGAGATCCTGAAAGATATAAGGACACTTACTGGTCACGTTTTGAAGGTAGATACTTTGCTGGAGATGGTGCAAAGCTTGATAAAGACGGTTACTTGTGGCTATTAGGCAGAGTAGATGATGTAATGAATGTTTCGGGTCATCGTATTTCAACAGCCGAAGTGGAATCAGCTCTTGTAGATCACCCAGCAGTAGCCGAGGCGGCTGTAGTTGGGGTTGCTGACGATACGACAGGACAAGCCATAGTGGGTTATGTCATTTTGAGAGGTTCTTTTGAAGTTTCGGATTCTTTAGGAAATGAGATTCGTACTCATGTTGCAAACAAGTTAGGACCTATTGCCAGACCAAAGACAGTAGTTTTAGTTCCTGATCTTCCAAAGACTAGAAGTGGTAAAATTATGAGACGGCTACTGCGAGATGTTGCAGAAGGTAGAGATTTAGGCGATACAACCACTCTGGCTGATTCGAGCGTTGTTGAGGAAATACGCATCCGGGCAACTGAATCTCCCGAAGAGGATTAACACATCAAAGATGTTTATTTACAGGGATAAAGAAACTCCTTCTGGTCCTGTGTTAGTCGTTGACATAGATGGAGTTATAGCTGATGCATCTGCACACCAACATTTCTTGAATGGTGAAAGTCAAAATTGGGAAGCATTCTTTAGAGCTTTGAAAGACAGTAGAGTTTCAATAGAAGTCCAGAAACTAGTTAAGTCTCTATATACATACTCTGATAAGCCTGTTTTTCTACTGACAGCCAGACCTTCTTATCTTTTTGAAATGACCGTTGAATGGTTGGATAAAAACAAGGTTTTTTGGGATGCACTTCTGATGAGAGATCAAGATGATGAAAGAGAATCTCCGGAAATTAAGTTGGACTTGGTAAGAGATTTAATGAAAAGCGGATACAAACCAGAACTTGTTCTTGATGACGATCCAAGAAATTTGTTTATGTTTTGGCAAGAAAAAATTCCTTGTGTTTATGTTCATTCTGGGTATTACGAAATAGATCAAGATGGAAATTAAACTGTTATCTAGTACTTTTATTACAAGATGATGAGGTTCGGAGTAAAAGATGATTAATACAGCTAAGACATTTGGCCTCCTAGCGTTATTAGGAGGGCTATTTATTGTAATAGGTGGGGCAATAGGTGGTTCAGGGGGCCTTATTTTTGGTCTTGTATTAGGTTTGCTATTTGTCGGAGGAAGTTATTGGTTTAGTGACAGACTTGCAATTGCATCAGCTCGTGCTGTTCCAGCTGATCCATCTGAATACCCTGAATATCACCGTGTAATGAAAGAACTGTCAATGGCAGCTGAATTGCCAATGCCAAAACTCTATATTTCTCCGAATCAACAACCTAATGCTTTTGCGACCGGCCGCAATCCTCAGCATGCAGCAGTTGCAGTAACGCAGGGTCTTTTAGACAATCTTGATTGGTATGAGATTAGAGGAGTACTTGCCCACGAGTTAAGCCATGTCGAAAACCGCGATATTCTCATAGGTTCAGTTGCTGCAGCTATTGGGATGGCTATAACGCTCATAGCTAGAATGGCTTTCTGGGCAGCTATGTTTAGCGGAGGTCGTGGTAGGGACAGAAACCCCTTAGGTGAAATTGCATTTGCCATAATGGCGCCTATAGCGGCCATGCTTATACAAGCGGCAATAAGTCGCACACGTGAATTTAAGGCAGATGCTACTGCAGCGAGACTTTTAGGAGATGGTGAACCTCTTGCAAGAGCATTGGAAAAATTAGAAATAGCATCAGGTCGTATCCCTTCGGGAATTGATCCCAATCAGGCATCTTCCTACATAGTGAATCCTCTAAAAGCAGAAGCTCGTGGTCGTGGAGGAAGTCGTGTTTTTTCAACTCATCCCCCAACAGCTGAGAGGGTTGAAAGGCTACGAAATGGTTCGTGGAATCAAGGTACGGTAGGAGGGGGACCTATCTCTTAGTCACGAAAATTTATGAATTGCAGCGGTAATTCAATGTTGCTTGATTTAAGAGAAGCAATAACTTCTTGAAGAGCGTCACGTTTTTTCCCGCTTACTCTAATTTGATCTCCTTGGTTTTGGGATTGAATACCTTTTATACCCAAGTCTTTTATTTGACGATTGATTGATTTTGAATCTTCATTTCCTATGCCAGATTGCAACTTGGCTACTTTACGGACCCTTCCTCCACTAGCTGCTTCTGGATCTTGCCATAAGAGTGTTTTCAGAGATACTTTTCGTTTAACTAATTTCTCTTCGAGTACTACTAGTAAAGCGTTCAGGCGATCTTCGGTTGAAGATTCGATTCTTATCGAATCTTCATTTAATTCAACTTCTGAATTTGTTCCTTTAAAATCAAAGCGGTTTGTTATTTCACGTTCAGTCTGGTCAACAGCATTTTTGACTTCTTGTTGATCATATTGTGAAACGATGTCAAATGATGGCATGCATTTACTTTACTTGTTTGTTACCAATCTAACTTACGGGTGGCGTGAGCCTGTGAGTGTATTATCATCCGAGGAGGGGTCGGTGCCCGAGTGGCCAAAGGGAACGGGCTGTAAACCCGTCGGCATTGCCTTCGGAGGTTCAAATCCTCCCCGGCCCACGATGCAATGGTCCAGAACTATTCAGGTTCTGGACCATTAGCATTTAAGATTGTTTGCATAACGACTACGTTCTGCCATTTTCCAAATTTTCGCCCTATTTCTTTTTCAGTGCCGACAATTATGAAACCAAATCTTTTGTGAAGTGCAATGCTAGATTCATTGCCGCCTCCAATTCTCGCAATTACAGCATGAAATCCACTTGATTCTGCAACTCCTAGTAAGTCAGAAAGTAATTCTCCCGCTATTCCCTGACTTCGGAATCTTTCATCCACATAAACTGAGTCTTCTACAGTTGTTCGATAAGCCGCTCTTTCTTTGTATGGAGAGAGAGAAGCAAAACCTACTATTTCTGTGTCCAGTTCAGCTACTAATACACTAAATGCTCCAGATCTTTTGCGAAGCCATTCTTTTTGTTCTTCAATAGTTCTTTCTACCAGATCAAAAGTTGCTGTCGAATTTCTTACTTCATTGTTGTAGATTTTTTGGATTGCTTGTGCGTCTTTTTGTTCCGCTAAGCGTATTTGTAACTCTTTTCCCATACTCTGACTGTAGTAAGACTGGATAGAAGGTAAGTGGAC
>CEUS01054078.1_pt1 | contig 42928 bp, 34 predicted proteins | sample 427031 | NCBI WGS metagenome assembly CEUS01 (sample SAMEA2622837, study PRJEB7988) | marine metagenome | biome: marine biome (ENVO:00000447); feature: marine epipelagic mixed layer (ENVO:xxxxxxxxx); material: "saline water (ENVO:00002010), including plankton (ENVO:xxxxxxxx)" | depth 140 m | reverse complement strand
GGGTACATGGAAAGAAGAGATTTCATTAAAACGTCGATTCTGGCAGGAGTTGTTGGATCTACATCCTGTAGCCCGTTCCGGAGTAGCAGTCGTAGGGATCGTGCGATGTTCGACAAGATCTGGGACGCCCACGTGGTCGCGAACCTCGGGGGTGATACTGATTTACTCCACGTCGACCGCCATCCAATTCATGACTTGCACGCCGGTGTCTTTGAAGGTATTGCGCGCCGCGGGTTCGATGTCCGGAGCCCGGAGCTCACGTTCGCCGTCGCTGATCACAGTGTTTCTACACTTCCCAACAGGACGCTGGATTCCTCACCAACTGGTCGGCAGCTTGCTGGGAGGCTTGTCGATGATGCGCGGGAACTCGGTATCGAGACCTTTGGTATCGACGATCCGGGGCAGGGGATTGTTCATAATATTGCCCCGGAAACAGGTCTGGCCCAGCCGGGTATGCTGATCGTCTGCGGGGACAGCCATACTTGCACACAAGGGGCAGTTGGTGCTTTGGCCTGGGGTATTGGATCGACTGAGGTCCGTAACGTCCTTATCTCCCAAACCATCATTCAGAAACGCCCACAGCGGCTGCGCCTAAATATTGAGGGCACGCTCAGTCCGTGGGTGACCGCTAAGGACATCATCCTTTCGGCGATTGGTCAGTTCGGAGCGGATGCGGGTGTTGGTTATGCGGTTGAGTACACTGGGCCTACCGTTCGCGCCATGACCATGGATGAGCGCTTAACCCTATGCAATCTCTCGATTGAAATGGGTTCTAGAGTAGGAATGGTTGCTCCGGACGATGTCACCTACGAATACTTGGCGGGCAAGCAGTATAGTCCGAAGCGCGAGCACTGGGACGATGCCCTCCGGCATTGGAGATCCTTGCCATCTGATCCGGAGACTGGGTTTGATCGGGAGCTAACAATCGATGCATCAGTTATCGAACCCCAAGTCACTTGGGGTACGAGCCCTGAGCACGTCATAGGGGTTAGTGGTCGTGTGCCTAGCCAGGAAAGCCAAACTGGCTACCGGGAGGCCATGGAATACACAGGACTTACAGCTGGAGCCTCAATTGTTGGAACGCCGATTCAGCGAGTCTTTATTGGCTCGTGTGCCAACAGCCGCATCAACGACCTCAGAGTTGCTGCAAGAGTCGTCGAAGGGCGTAACATAGCGCCGGGTGTCGAGGCTTGGGTGGTACCCGGTTCCCAGCAGGTCAAGCGTGACGCGGAGGCAGAGGGACTAGACCGCCTTTTCACACAAGCAGGATTTCAGTGGCGTCAGCCTGGGTGCTCGCTATGTGTAGCGACTAACGGAGAGTTTGTGGAGGCGGGAGAGCGTTGTGTATCAACTTCCAACCGCAATTTCATCGGACGACAGGGACGCGACTCAATCACCCACCTTACAAGCCCTGCCATGGCTGCAGCCGCAGGAATTGCTGGTACTATCGTCGACGTACGTAGCCTTATGCAAGGAGAACCAGCATGAGAAGCTTGCAGACTGTGAGTAGGGGGGAGGGGCCGTCATTCATAAGCCATACCGGCATCGCGGCACCCTTTCTTCGGCCTAACGTTGATACCGACATTATCATGCCCTTAAACGGTCGTTTGGCATTAATGGGAAGAGAAAGCCTTTCGGAGGGCGAGAGGTGCTTTGAGCCTATAAGATATTTAGCTGACGGGTCTGAAAACCCCGCTTTCATCCTTAACCAAGAACCTTACCGGACTGCCTCTATTCTGCTCGCCGGAGACAACTTCGGAACGGGCAGCTCACGTGAAAGCGCAGCCACAGGCCTAAGGGATTTCGGTTTCCGATCGATCATAGCCCCAAGTTTCGGGGAGATTTTTTATAATAATTGCTTCGCTAATGGAGTTCTGCCCGTCGTTCTCGACGCCGAGGTGATCCAGCATATGGCCGATCAAGTTGCCCGGAATCCTGAAGTGGAAACAACAGTGGATCTTGAAGAGAGCCATATCCGGCGACCTGGTATTGCCACCGTGTCTTTCAGTCTTGATGCGCGATTACGCAACAAGCTCCTGCTCGGGCTAAGGGACTTAGACGAGATACTGCGGTACAGGGGTGAGGCTGACGTCTTTCTTGAGGGAGACCAGGTAAGGCGACCTTGGGTGTACAACTGGCACTAGCCAGAGGAGCAGCAAAAGAATGGCGATTACATTGGACAAGAGGCGCCGGTGGAGGGGCTGCTAAACAGACTCCAGGGATTTTACGTGCAAGAGTTCGGTGAGGAACTCATCTCTTTTCATCCAGAGCAGGTCGTAGGCTGCTTCCTCGACACACTGGAGGACGTCGACCCCGAAGTTTCCCAGCACGAATCACACATTCTAGGGTTCTGGTGTGGCTCCCGTCTTACGGCAGCAAGGAGCGACTCAGAACTTAACGTGCGCACCTAACCTTTCTAACTACTCTGCAGGCAGGATTCTTAGGGACGCACTGTGACGCGTACGTATGCATTCGTCCAACAGCATTGTGCTCCCCAAGGGTTCCCGCCCTCGAAGGCCTGCAGGCGAAGCATGTAATCCCCTGCGGCACTGAAGCGTGCTGTCGTGCTTGCCTCCACACCGCCGGAAACCGGGGTCTGCTCATATGAGCTGAACCTGACGTCTCCAGGCCCTTGGTGCTTGGTCCAGATCGTCAAAACCCTTTCGAAGCCAGAGTTAGGGTTATCCGTATCAGGCTCGACTACAGAAATCCTTAAGTCCAGCGGCATGCCTGCTTCAACGTCGACCGGGCCCGCGATGATGTCCCCATCACGGCCTCTCCCGGCCGGTCCTGAAGGATCTAAAAATTGGACCCAGGGTGATACGCTATTTCTACCTGGCTGGTCAGGGCTCTCGATCTTGTAGTCGTCAGCACCGATGTGAGCGGGCACCGAGTATGTCTCCCCGTCATGGCGCAAAGTCCAGATAACACGCTCATTCTCAGAACCTGGCGGTATGGTTGCCGAGAAGGTGCAATAGTACCTACGATCGAGCCCGTCTAACCTACTCGGGACCGGTAAGAAGTTTGTGGGTTGCATCCCATCGTATTCAGCAGGCTCAATGAAGTTGTCTGGGCCCAAGGGGATATCCAATACTTCTTCCAGATTCAGATTGAAGTACCCGAAGCAAAGCCCATGTGACCCGTCAGGGTTGGGGTACCAACCATCGAAGAGCGGAATCACAGGTTGGCCACTGGGCCGGAGATTCCTGACCATCTCCGTACCCGCTGCACCAGGTATAAAACTCTGCGCCTGAAGGGGAATTGCGCTTACAGAGACTGCTGCTGCAATAACAACTCCAAATACCAGAGCAGTTCGATGCTTCATTGCTGGTGCCCGCCGCCGGTTACTGTCCGCCATCGTCCGTGGCTAGCCTCTGCCGCCGAAGGACCTCTTCGCGCTCCCGAACCACCTGCTCAAACTCTTCTGCGTCGTCAAAGTAGGTAAGGCCCATGCGGAAGTGGCACATTGAGTCAACGGTGCGGTCACCCCTCACGACCCACTGATCTGGATCAGGGTTGTGTGGATTCCCTGCCGTATTGTCGAAGACACCAGTGATGACGAGCACGGTACCCTTCGGTAACAGCGGAGCAGAGTCGTCGTCGTAAAGGAAACCAGTCTGCCAGTTGTGGTCGAAGTGGAACTTGTTAATGACTTCCCAGCGTCCATCTGGATAAATCGCCTCGAGGATCTGATACCGACCTCTGACGTGCATATGAGCTCTGGCAACTTCCAGTCGCGCGGCACGATCCATCACATAGACGCCCCGGTAGGTCGCCCAACTATTAGGTGGCAGGAGCAGGTCGCCTTGGCGCACGATTTGAGGATCAGTGCTCAGACCTCGGGCCCCTCCCACCAAGGAGGGCCCAAACCGGTTTGGAAGTGGATCCGACTCAAAACCATGTCCAGTGTACTGACTGCAACTGAATCCATCCGCACCCTCAGCCCGGAAAGCTGGTGGAGCATCCTTGGGATAAAGCCAAAGCCCCAACTGGAGAACTGCGTCGACGTCTCGGTCGATAGCGTACATGTGCATGTTCCAGCGGACGTAATCCCCTGGACCAACAGGCGTGCCAGAATTTTCCGCGTAGATTGTGCCCTCGTTCCCCCGCACCTGCCTGAGCGAACCGTCAACGCTACCATCTGTGCGGTAGATCATCGGATTCGCGTGGTGGAAGACGTCCCAGGATTCAGCAGTACCGGGCCTAAACTCGCCCGCCATGATCCAACGTTCTTCGTCGAGCCCCGAGAGCTGTGACTCGAGCCATGGCCAGTCGTCAGCGCTGTTGGCTAAAACAGTGTATTCCGGTGTCGAAACGACGACGTCGGGTGGCCGCCCAAGCTCTTCTTCAAAGCGCCAGGAGTCTGTCCATTCCGGCCACTCGACTAGGGCCGGCATATCTGCCGGGTCCCCCCTTGGTGTTCCTGCATCTACCCAATTAACGAGTGTCGCGATCTGCTCATCACTGAGGGAACGGTCATTCTTAAACCCCTGAACTCCGATGGTCTTGTCGATCGGCCAAGGAGGCATGACCCCCTCTGAGACCTGTTCCTTAATTCTCCGGGCATACCGCCGAACTTCGTCGTAGGTCCTCAAGGACATCGGTCCGATAGAACCATCACGATGACATGTTTCACATTTCTGCTGGAGGATCGGCGCAACATCTCTGGTGAAGGTGACTTCATCCTGAGCTGCTACCGGTGTCGCACTAGCTACTGACAGCAGGGCCAGAAATCCTAGTGTGGCCACGCCGTACGATAGGCTCCGAATCATCGAGAAACTCGAGTTCATGAGCATTGTCATTACTGTCCTCCTTGGATTCTTCAAAATGACCATCGCATTCAAGGCTAAAAAAAAGGTAAGGTTATAAGGCCCAGCACGCACTCCCCTCGTGGAAAGGATGCAGATTCATAACACGATGATTGCCCTCAAGTGCCGTTTGCGCATAAGGCGTAGTTTCATGAAAGCAGTGGCCATCACTGCATCTTGGCGGGGTCGCATAAGACGTTAATGGCTATATATTCTGACTCTAGGCTCAGTAATTATCGTTTGACACTCGTGAGCTTTCATTCCTACGTTCTACATGGATACAGTCATATTAGCCCGCGATAATACGCGTGCCCGTTTGGTCAGCTGCAGGGAGGGTGGGTGCGATTCAACAGTTTGAGGATCATCCATTTGCTCCGAGTCCGTTCTCGGGCAGGATACGCGTCGATCTACGCGATCCTCTTGAGCACAGGGATCGTAGCCACGATTGTGGGGGCTGTTACCCAATCCCTTCGAGCGAATGAGCTAGGAGTAGGGTCAGCATCTGCGATTGGCACCGAAGTGGAGCAGGCCATTGAAGTTCAGGAGGTTTTTCGTCAGTACTGTGTCAGTTGCCACAATGAGAGGCGTGGCACGGCTAACCTCGCATTCGATACACTGGACGTACTGAGCACGGCCTCACATCCAGACACATGGGAAAAGGTCGTTACTAAGATGCGAATGGGTACGATGCCACCTAGCGGGAGGCGCCGACCTGACGCTGATACCTACGCAGCAGTGGCCGACTGGCTTGAACGTGAGCTAGATGCTTCCTGGGATGCTGATCCTTATCCGGGCAGGATCAACTCCATCCACCGCTTGAATCGCACCGAATACAACAATGCGATTCGAGATCTTTTGGCTCTCGACGTTGATGTGAGAGACCTGTTGCCCGGTGACGAAACGGCTGATGGAAGCTTCGACAATATCGCTGCATCGCTCACAATTTCGACCGCCCACCTTGAGCGATATGGGTCAGTAGCCCGCCAAGTCACACGTCTTGCTACGGGCCTGCCACCGGCGGCTCCGGATTTCAAGATCTTTCGGGTGGATGAGCTCTTAAAGCAGACGGATCTGATGAGCGAAGATTTACCCCTCGGAAGTCGGGGCGGTATGGCCATACGCCACCACTTTCCTGGCGATGGTGAGTATGTGATCCGCGTCAATCTGATCGCAAACTATGCGGATTACCTCAAAGGTATGGGCTGGCCGCAGGAAATAGAGTTTCGCCTTGATGGTGAGTTGTTAGGTCGCTTCACGACGGGAGCAGGCGCCCTAGAGTACCGACCTGCGGCAGCCAGCTACGAAGGTGCCGGGCAGCCTGGCTTTGAGGGCGACTGGGAGTGGGAAGCCTACATGCAGGGGGCGGCTGATGATCATCTGCAGGTTCGAGCTTTCATTCCCGGCGGGCCCCACGTCGTGGGAGTAGCATTCCCCAGCTATATGTGGGAATCAGAGATCCTTCTTCCTCAGCCACCGCTTCGCGAATGGGGGAAGACGCTAAAAGATGACGCTCGCTACATGGACTATCAGGGCGTAAATGACCTCATGATCGAGGGGCCTTACGATGCTTCACCGTCCCTGAGCGAATCACCCAGTCGTGAGGAGATCTTCACCTGCACGCCTAGAGCAGAAGCTGAAGAGGAAGCCTGTGCCGAGAGCATCATCCGCCGTATGGCTCGGCGTGCGTACAGGCGACCTGTTACAAATCAGGATGTCCAGAAGCTGATGGTCTTTTTCGGAGAAGGTAGGGAGGACGGAAATAGCTTCGAGGCGGGGATCCAGTTTGTGCTCGAACGGATCTTGGTTGACCCCGCCTTTCTGCTGCGCGTCTATCGGGATCCTGATTCGGCAGATGACTTCTATGCATTGAGTGATGTGGAACTAGCTTCTCGGCTTTCCTTTTTCCTCTGGAACAGCCTACCCGATGAGACTCTGCTGGATATTGCTGAACAGGGTTTGCTCACAGATCCTGCTGTCTTAAGGCAGCAGGTTTTCCGGATGCTTCAAGATCCGAAAGCTCGAGATGCGCTCACCCAGGGTTTTGCCAGTCAGTGGCTGAATTTGAGGGTCTTAGAGGACAAGGTCGCCGACGAGGATCTTTTCCCTGATTTCGACCATAATCTTTTGGAGGCGATGCGCCTCGAAACTGAGATGTTTGTAGCTAGTACGATCGAAGAGAATGAGAGCGTGCTGGAGCTTTTGAGTGCAGACTACACGTTCGTGAACGAACGGCTGGCTCGCCACTACGGGATCCAGGGTGTATACGGGAGCCGGATGCGTCGTTTCACGCTCCCTGATCTTCAGGAGCGCGGGGGGCTTCTGGGGCACGCCAGCCTGCTATCACTATCTTCCTACCCCAACCGGACATCCCCTGTCCTGCGTGGCAAATGGCTGCTCGACAATATCCTGGGCACACCAGTGCCGCCGCCTCCGCCTAGTGTTAACACAGATATCGAAGATGAGAGATTTTCACCCACTGCAACGATACGCGACAGGCTGGAATCGCACCGGACTGATCCGGCGTGTGCGAGTTGCCACGGAGTGATGGATCCGCTGGGCTTTGCCTTGGAGGGGTTTGATGCAGTTGGCGCTAGTCGGGCACGAGACGAGAAAGGCAACTCGGTAGATGAACGCGGTGCCTGGCCAACTGGGCTGGAACTAGATGGCTTTGCAGATCTGCGCCAGATGTTGTTGGATCAACGAGAGCAGTTCATGAAAAACTTCACAGCGAAGCTCATGTCCTATGCGCTGGGTCGAAGGATAGAGTATTATGATCAGCCCTCGATACGCCGTATTGTGAGTAACGCAGAAGCTGAGGGCTATAGTTGGTCCTCAGTAGTTATCGGTATCGTCGAGAGCTCTGGATTCCTTATGAGGGCACGCACGGCGGAGTAAGTAAGCGTTTAGTGCGTTGTGCTGCACAACAGGAGATAGGAAGGATGACAGGAATCATAGGAAAACCGCTATCCCGTCGGACTGCCCTCAGGGGCATGGGGTCCGCCTTGGCACTCCCGTTCTTGGACGCCATGTGGCCCACCCGATTCGGTGGTCTTAGAGGTCAGGAGCGGAAACCTACCCACCGGTTCCAGACGATCTACGTGCCTAACGGAATGGCCATGGAGTACTGGACCCCGAAGGAAGTCGGGCGGGATTTTGAACTTTCGCCGATCCTAGAGCCGTTCTCCTCCTTCAAAGACCAAATGCTCGTGGTATCGGGACTTGATGGGATCTGGCCAGGGAATCACGCAGGTGCGTCAGGCTCATTTCTCACTGCCACAACCCAGTGGGGACGCAACAACACAGAGACCTTAGCAGACGTATCAGTAGACCAGCTTCTAGCGAGGCAGTGGGAGAAGGAAACCCAAGTCGCATCGCTTGAGTTGTCTATGGACAAGCCAGCAAATGCAGGGGTCTGCGATCTGACTCTCAATTGCGTTTACACGCATACGATTTCCTGGCGGTCTCCCACGCAGGCGCTGCCTATGGAATCCAACCCCAGAGCAGTATTCGAACGGTTGTTTGGTGATAGCGGCAGTACAGATAAAGGTGCGAGAGAGCGACGGCTGAGGCAGCAGCGGAGCATTTTAGACTCAGTGATTGAAGAGATTGCGGCTCTTAAGAGAGAGCTTGGGCCCCAGGACAACCTCAAGATCGATGAATACACAGAGGCGGTCCGTGACGTAGAGCGGCGTATTCAGATGGCTGAGCAACAGATTGATCTCGAGCTCCCGGAATTTAGCGCACCAGAAGGTGTTCCAGCCGCATACGAGGATCACATGGAGCTGATGTTTGATCTACAGCTCTTGGCTTTCCAAGCCGATCTGACACGGGTGAGCTCGTTCATGTTCGGTAAGGAGCAGAATGCTCGACCTTACCCGCAGATCGGTGTACCCGATGCACACCACCCGCTTTCCCACCACAACAACGTTCCCGAGCTTATTGAACGGATGTCGAAGATCAACCGATATCATACGGAGTTGGTCTCCCGATACCTGCAGAAGCTACGGGAGATACCAGACGGGGACGGATCTCTTTTTGATCACATGACGATTCTTTACGGGGCTGGCATCTCCAACAGCACCCGGCATTCTTCGGTGGATCTGCCACTCGTGGTTTTGGGTGGAGGGAATGGTCGACTCAATGGAGGCCAGCACCTTAGTTATGCGGATTCTCCCCCCATGGCCAACCTGCTTGTCACCCTCATGGATAAGATGGATGTGCCGGTCGACAAGGTCGGGGGCAGCACCGGGCAACTCCAAATCGACACGCTGGGTGAGGTGTAAGGAAAGCTCTGGTCTGTCGGGCGCTCACGCACGCTTATGATGCCTAACCTGGCTTCTCTAGCACTTGTCCTAGCCTTGATGGGGGCATCTGAGGACCCCCGGCTTGTGACTGCTGCTAAGGGTGGTGATGCCGAGACGTTAAACTCACTCTTAGATCAAGGCGCTGACGTCAACGTGCAGGCAGGCGACGGGTCGACCGCCCTGCTCTGGGCTAGCTACCGCGACGACCTTGAGAGCGTCGCAGTGCTGATCCGGGCCGGGGCGGACGTCAACCTTGCGAATGATCTTGGGGCAACACCGATCTGGGCTGCAGCTCGGAATGGGAGTGCTCAGATGGCTGAGAGGCTTCTGGCAGCCGGAGCTGACCCAGACAGACCGCTGCGGTTGGGGGAGACACCACTGATTACCGCTTCGCGTTCGGGTGACCCTGATGTGGTGGAGATGCTCCTTGATAAAGGAGCTGATATCAATGCCCGAGGCGCCCGCGGCCAAACACCACTCATGTTCGCGGCAGCTCAGCGGCACCCAGAAGCAGTCAAAGCTCTGTTAGAGCATGGTGCAGACGTAGATATCACATCCGATACTTACGAGCAGCTAATGGCCCAAGCTCCTCACGCGCACCAAGAACATCAGCAGTTGGTTCTGCACGGAGGGAACACTGCCCTGATGTTTGCAGCACGGGTCGGTGACGTCGAATCGGCTAGGCACCTCATAGCTGCGGGAGCAGACGTGGACGCACCGTCAGCGTGGGGACTCACGCCGTTGGCAATGGCGACCTACTCGGATTTCGGTGACACATTTCTCATTCGCGAGCAAACAAACAGGCAAATCGTGCAGTTCGATCGTGATCAGATTCTTCCGGGGGACTTTACTGAACTAGTGGAGTTTCTTGTGGAGAGTGGGGCTGAGCCAAATGCGGGCGCGCACCGATTCACACCGTTGATCGCTGCTATTCTTCGTCAAAATGAAGGTACGGTGGATCTTCTGCTGGGTGCTGGCGCTGACCCGAACTTGCCTTTAGGTGATTTCACACCTCATCAGCGTGGGTCAACCACGGACTTCTTCCTTCATAGGGCATCAGTAGGCGCGACTCCGCTGTGGTTCGCAGCTCGGTTTGGTACTCCGCGCATGGTTGGTCAGCTTCTAGATCACGGTGCTGACCCACTCTTCGTTCACTACAGCCAGTATTATAGCGGAGGGCAAGGTGGGAATTTGGCCCCACTCAGGTCTGAAATAACCACTACCCTTATGGCTGCGCTAAGAATGGGTACAGGTAGAGCGTGGACGGTGGTGGACGCCACTGAAGAGATGGTGCTTGAGACCGTGAAGCTTCTGGTGCAGGCTGGTGTGGATGTGAATGCCACTGGCCATGCAGAGAATCGAGGAATGTTCGGAGTATCGAATGCTCTCCAAGCTGCAGTTACTCTCGAGTTCGACTCCGTCGCGGAGTTTCTTTTGGCGAGCGGTGCCACACCATTGACTGACGCTCGCTTTTCTAACTGACCTCGTCCTACCGACTAACTGAATTCCAATCCAGGTCGGATGATTGAGGTTCTCTCACCTAGGTTATAGGGCCAGTTCGGAGTGCGGCGTGGAGATTTCTCTCTCGCCTAGGTTGCCCGGCAAGAGGGCGAGAGGCAGAATCTTGACCTGGAAAGTTTTCCGGTGCCTGATGAGGAAAGCCGGAATGATAAAGTCGTTTTTATTTCTCTACAGATAGCGCTGATCCTGGCGCCCACACCCCGGTAAACATGATGACACTAGTTCGGAATTCGAAACTTGCGGCTTTGCCAGTGTTGGCGATCTGCGTAGCGGCATGTGGTCCTACTCCTGCGTCAGAAGAGCCAGATTCGCTTGGCTTTGTCATGTGGGATTCTTCAGAGCTTCAGCAGAGAAATGAGACGCTCGGGACTCTAATAGGTCCGGATGGCTCGGCTCGAGAGACACTTGCTGAATACGGCAACCCATCCGGGGCACATCGCTTCCGCTTTATTCGCAGAGACTCCGACGGGCCACCCGAACGGCACGATGCCATAGATGACGTTGTTTATATTCAGAGTGGTAGTGGGACTCTGCTGGTAGGCGGAGAGATGATTGGCAGTACGCGCTTCCCGGACAACCTGGGTGATCTAGGAGGAGAAATCGTTGGTGGTGAACGGTATCCAGTGAGTGCAGGTGACTTGCTCCGGATTCCATCTGGGATCCCTCATTCTTATCTCGTGCCGGATGGGGGTCACATCACGTATGTGCTAGTGCGTGTCCCAGCATTTGCTGGTGAAGTTGTGGCAAATCCTGATGGGGAAGCTCCTCAGCTAGACCCACCAGGGCTAGCTATCTGGAAGGTGTCCGAGCTCGAGGAGAGGGATGCGGTGTTAAGCACCCGAGTGCGTCCCGATGGGTCCTCCCGTGAAACACTTGCTGATTATGGTCCTGGTGGCCACTCACATCGGTTTCGTCACATCCGCAGGGACAGGACAGGGCCTCCTGAACTACACGACGACATCGTAGACGTCGTATTGGTACGTAGTGGGGCAGGCACACTTCAAGTGGGCGGAGAGATGATTGGCGAGTCCAATGTGGCCGGGTCATCAATTAATGGTGGGTCGACATACCCGGTCGCTGCCGGAGATATACTTCACATTCCTGCGAGGACGCCGCACGGCTACCTCGTGCCAGATGGGCATATCACATACGTGCTTGTGCGGGTACCTGCGTATCAACCATAGAAACGCCTACCAATTCGGTGAACTGGCCAAAGTGAGGAATAGGAGCATGGAGAATTCTGGTGGCAGCCGGGTGAGCCGGCGAAAAGCGTTAGGCATCCTAGGTGCAGGGGCAGGGTCTGGCCTTCTCATCGCAGCAACGCCGTTATCGAAGTTGATTGCTGGAACGTTGGGAGAAGAAAGGTCAGTAATGGCTCATCAGGTGATACCTGATGGAGCGATCGTTCGGACCATCTTCGCGGACCTTGCACCAGAAGATCTAGCAACGGGCAGGACACTGTTTCACGAGCACTTATCAGCCGCTTATTCTCGGACAGAGCTTCAGCCGGTGCTGCCTCCTCCGTCTTCGGCGGATGTCGGCCCGGTGATCGAAGACGTCAGAACAGCAGCCCAGAACGGCGTAACTTGTATCGTGGATGGTGGACATCCAGATATGGGCCGCAACATGGAGCACTTACGTCAGGTCTCTCAAGAAACCGGTGTGCATGTGGTCGCGAGCGGGGGGTACTATCGACAGAGCACATACCCGACAGAGCTCTCACGTTTGAGCGAAGACGAGATTGCCGCCGACCTTGCAGCTGAGGCGTTCGCACTTAGGTACGGTGCGTTCGGAGAGATAGGTCAGATGCCTGACGCGGCAGACTTTACGCCTGACGAACGGAAAGTCTTTTTGGCCGTTGGTAAGGCGCATGTGCTCACAGGGTTACCCATCTTTACGCACACTCCATACGGGACTGGACCGGCAGTGCCGCGAGAGATAGGTCTCCGACAACTCGACCTTCTCGAGTCAGTTGGTGTTGATCCTAAGCATGTAACTATTGGGCACGTCTGTTGCCTAGACGATCCGAGCGCGGAAGTCATCAAGGAGGTGGCAAGGCGGGGCGCATTTATTGGTTTCGACCGAGTAACCGGGGGGCGAGTCGAAGACCCTCAAAAGGTCCGGACGATAATGACATTCTTGGAGGCTGGGTACGAAGACAAACTCCTGCTTTCAGCGGACCTTCGCCGGGATTTCGATCGCACTGTTAGGGACTTTGTTCCCAAGTTGCTCGCAGCTGGTGTGGACTCGCAGACCATGGAGGCCATCCTTGTCGATAATCCAGTTAGCTTCCTTTCTTTTGTGCCCAAAGAGCCTGCTTGAAAGTGATCTAAATCGAACTCCCAACACATGTAGAGTTTTCATCGATGGAGGAAAATGATGGGCCCTGATCTAGAGTCTGGCATCAATCCAAGCCTAACGCGTCGCAGCCTTTTGCGGACTGCACTTGCGAGCGGGGTTACGGCAAGTGTGGCAGGTGCCTCACCAGTAGCAGCGTTTGGAAGAGAGCTTCAAAGGCTCGACGACCAGCCCCTGATCCAACCCAGGAACCGAGACGGACAGCTGGATTCTCTCGCATCCTTTCAGGAAGGCCCATCGTTAAGCCAGGAACTCGCACATTGGGTCGCTGATTTGCGATACGAGGACCTCCCGGATGCTGTTGTCGACCGAGCTAAGGGGGTCTCACTCCAGGCACTCGCGTCTGTGCTGCTCGGATCCGAGTCAGACCGTGGCCAACAGGCTGTTGATCTCATCACGGAGGAGGAAGCCGGTGTGCGCAACGGCGCCACCATCATGGTTCACGGTACTAAAGCAACAAGGGGCGGTGCAGCTTTTGCGAATGCCGCGATGGTGAATGCGGGTGGCAAGTGGGACACGTTCCGGATGCTTATACACTCCGGCACCACGATCATTCCATGCGCTCTCGTGGCCGCGGAAACCTCTGGCGCATCGGGACGGGATTTCATAACGGGGGTTGCAGCTGGCTATGAGGTAGTGAACCGGATGACGGCCGACTACGTACCGACTGTGATGGCCCGCGGATTTCACCCTGGGGTACTATTTAGCATCTTCGGGCCTGCAGTAGCAGCCGCAAAAATTCTAGGATTCACAGAGGAAGAAATACACAGCACCATCTCCCAGTGCGTGGCTCTAGCCATTAGTGGCCGTGGGATACGGGAGCAAGGATCTGCACGTAATGCTATGCTGGCGGTCGCGTTGGTAGAGCACGGTGCTGGCAGTGGCGGCGATCCTAGGGTCCTTGAAGGGGATGGGGGTTTCTACTGGGCGTACGCCGGCAATAATGAGGGGCAGCTCACCCACAGCTTTGTGGGTGAGACCCAGACTAGCCTAGGCAGGATTACGGCTAATCTCGGTGAAGAGTGGCTCTTTTTGGATACGCTTTACCGCATCTACTCCACTGCGGGTTACAATATCGCACACGTCGATGTCACTGCGCAGCTCTGTGAAGAAAACGATATCCGGTATGAGGACGTTGACCGCGTCGAAGCAGTTGTAAACTGGCTTGAGACGCATTATCCGAGCCCAGAGTTCCCGGTTAGAAGAGAAGATTTGAATGTGGACCCGAGTCCCGGTAGTACCCGGTACTACACGGCGTACGGTGTTGTACAGCGGGGCTTCCCACTACTTGGGTTGCAAGGCCAACCCGATCCGCCGGAGGTCCTAGATCTCATGAGGCGTGTGAGAATCATACCGTCGACCTTGATGCCACTTTTTGGCCCTCGGATCACCATCTTCACCAAGGATGGAAGGAGTTACACGAAACAGGGCACGGGACGCGAGTTCATATGGGACTTTGAAGAACAGGCGCGTCGTATTCGGGGAGTTGTGGATGGAGTCCCCATTCCGAGTGCTCAGTTTGAGGAGATGATCTCGACCTGTCGTGAACTGGAGGCGCAGGAACGGGCTGACCGACTTATTCAGCTGACGCTAACGGATTAACGCCACAGGCCGAACTCAAGCACAAGGCACTGCGCCAGCTGTGAAGCCCATTGCGACCATTAGGGACGATGGACAAATTAATAGTGCGGTATCCTTTAGCTACCGCGTTGATCCACTGACTCAACGGAGTCTAAGTCGATGAAAAAGGCATGGCCGTTCTGGAGATTGGTTGCTCCAATCGGATTTGGGACCATCGGACTTATGTTGGTCCCGTCACTTGTTTCTGGTCAGGCTGGAGATGCGGTGACATACGCCAGAGACGTGGCTCCCATCATGCAGCAGAAGTGTCAGACGTGTCATCGGCCTGGGAGCGTCGCTCCTATGGCACTGTTGACCTACCAGGATGCACGACGGTGGGCGTCTAGCATTCGGCAGCAGGTGTCACAACGCATCATGCCTCCGTGGCCACTCGATCACAGTATAGGTGTCCAAAGCTTCAAGAATGATCGTTCACTAAGCGATGAACAGATATCAACGATTGTGAGTTGGGTTGATGCGGGTGCGCCTATGGGCGATTCGGCTGATGAGCCGCCTGCAATCGACTGGCCAGCGTGGGGAGACCACTGGACATATGAGAGCGTGTTCGGACGTCCTCCGGACGCTGTAGTGACCTCGCCGTCCTACACCGTAAAGGCTGACGGGATGGACCAATGGCCGAACTTGCCTCCTGTCGAGGTAGAGGGCATTTCAGGCGAGCGTTGGGTTAGGGCGGTCGAACTCAGAGCGGTTAACCCCGCGTCAGCATCTGTCTTCCATCATGGCTCTGCTCGTGTGGTTAATCGTGCCGAAGAGGATGTCCGCCAAGGACCTGGCACTGCAGCGATCAGGCAGAACCGAGACCAGCTTGCTGAGGCTGCAGTCGGAGTGCAGGGGTCCATCTTCCCGGAAGGAACTGGCAGACTGATCAAGGAAGGCGACCTCATTAATTTCAATCCCCACTTTTACCCAGCCAAACTTGAGGACGACCTTGAGGACGTGGCGCTTCAGGTAGGTGTCTGGCTTTATCCCGAAGGGGAAGTTCCTTATCCGACGGAAGGGGATGTAGTGTTTGACCAGACGGTTATGCAGGGAATGGAGGATACGCCTCTGCTCATCGCACCCCATAGTCAGGCAACTTACCGGTCGACGTACAAGCTAGAAGGCAATGCCCGAGTTCATGCTATACGTGGGCATATGCACCTGCTGGGGGCTTACAATGTCCTAGAGGTGATCTACCCTGATGGTCGCTATGAGTTGATCAACAAGCTCGACTGGGATCAGCGTTGGCATACCGCGTTCCTCTATGAGGATGATGCAATGCCCCTGCTGCCGAAGGGAACCACGTTGATTATGACGAGTGTCTTCGACAACACAGAGGACAATCTTGCCAACACCGATCCCGACCAGTGGATCAATGGCGGTTCGAGGACTGTTGACGAGATGTTCAGACTTCGGTTGGGCATGACGTTCTACACCGATGAAGAGTTCGCTCAGATGGTTGCTGAACGGGCGGGTCGGGCAATCGCCGATGGGGGTCGACTCTCTCGTTAGAAGAGAAGTCGTACTAGCCAACCGATGAGAGCCGCATGCACTGCACTAGGTTTGGTGTGCTTACTTGTTACTGGGTCTGCTATTGGAGAGTCATCAGACCTGGAGGCTCAGCTTGTACCCAAACCTCCAGTGACCCAGATGAGCTGGCAACTAGGAACCGTGCGTCCGTCCGGCCAGCCTGTTATTCCGATGTTTGAGGGATGGTATCCTAACGAGGACGGGACCTACGAACTCTGCTTTGGGTTCTTCAATCTGAACCGGGAAGAAGCTCTCGACATTCCAGTCGGACCGGACAACTTCATTGAGCCAGCTCGTTACGATGGCGTTCAGCCAACGCATTTTTCTCCATTAGGGTCAGGGCGCATGACGCGAGAATACTGCGTCTTTACAGTAAGCGTGCCAGCTGACATCGGGAGCGAGCGCGTCTGGTGGAATCTCAGAAGGGATGGGCATACCTATAGGGTTCCTGGCCATATCACGTCGCGACCCTGGGGCATCGATAACCTAGTCAACTCGGTTAGCTCAGCGTCCATGGAGTTTTCGGAACAGCCCATAGGTGGTTCCTTAGTAGCACCAATCGTTAGGTTTGTTCAGCCTCCTGGTCCTGAAGGTCGGGGCAAGAGCGGCTTTACTGCTGAAGGGTTGACTGCACGTGTTGGTGATCCCCTATCGTTAACGATTGCGGTAATCCAACCCGCTGAGGGATCTCTCGTAGGAGATGACTTGGATCCGGATGAAGAAGGTGTTCTCGTCGAACAGTCACTGAAGTGGACTAAGTTCAGCGGCCCGGTTGGGGCTGTAACTTTTTCCCCGCAACGGAGCGAATTCCAGGTGGGTCCAGATCCTTCTGAGGAAACAACGCGGGTAACGTTCGCCACCCCCGGCGACTACGTACTGCTTGTTCAGGTGCTAAGCGGGAGCTTCAGTAGTCAGTGCTGTTGGACGGATGCGTACGTGAGTGTCACCGTCACGCAATAGTTTTGTGTAGGAGCGGACGCCTGTTGTGGCGTTCTCCACCTGCCCTGAGAGAACGCCACAACAAGGGTGTGACCTAGTTACGTTATCCTACTCGCTTAGCGTCCGCCCACCACTGCTGCCCCGTTCTGCACCTGTCTCCGCTCTGCCAAAATCCCCGGGACATCCGCTGTCAAATCATTACGTATCACTACTCCGCCGCGCATGACAAACTGGACATTCATCATCTCGGAAACGTCGCTCAGGGGGTCACCAGGCACAGCAATGATGTCAGCTAGTTTTCCGGTCTCTACACTTCCTAGCCTAGCCGCCCAGTTGTAGTTGAGATCATTCGCGGCCACCATGAACGCCGTATTGATCGCCTGAGCCGGTGTCATACCTTCCTCGACGAAGATCGGGAAGACGTTCGCTCCTTCGCCGACTACGCCACTGGTGCCATCCGGTCGACGGTTGGTCTCTCGGTCGGTCCATGTGCCACCCTGCGTCGCGCTACCTAATGGGAGGGGTACGCCGCGAGCTAGTAGGTCCCGAAATACCGCCCTTGTGCTGACATTGCGTCTACCCGTCCAGGCGTCGTTCCAAGAAAGCTGAACTGAGGTCCCACGATTCGCCATCTCTTGAATCAACGCAGGATCGTGGTCGGCGTCCATCATATGCATGGGGACGTCAAATGGTGCCTCAATGCAGCCCCATGCTCCTTCGCCGATTCCATACGTATGGCAAGTAGAGACGAGACCTAGGCGGCGTGCTTCATCGGCGATTGCCGCAAATTCTTCGTCTGTTAATGCTGGCAACCCAGCCATCGCGTCGGTATCGGGCAAGTATCTGATGTCGCCAGGGTAGTGCTCAAACATGTCCCCGCGCGGAGCAACATTATCCCAGGTGCTGTATACCTTCACCCAATCCGCCCCCATGACCTTCAACAGGCGCACAGCGTGGCGGGCAGCGTCGGGACCTTGAATCTCCAGTCGATCCCCAGGGATTTCTAGGTTGTTATAACCCAAGGGGAGTTGAGCCGGGAAATTCCCTCGCGGGTTAACTACTGGTCCTGCTACCTGCATCCTCGGCCCTAGTAATCGCCCATCCATAATTGCATTACGCAGATCGATAGTAGCCCAGGGAAGGTCCGCACGTGATCCTTGGTCGACCACCGTCGTGAAGCCCGAGTGTAGCGCCATTTCAGCTGATTGGACGCCGCCAATCCATTGATTGGCCGGTGAGCCGAAGCCCATCATGTGAACGTGGGTATCGATCATCCCTGGAAGCACTGTTGCGTCGCTAAGATCGATCACAGTGGCGCCAGATGGGATATTTACATTCGTTCCGACCTCAACAATGTCTTGGCCTCGAATTAGGATGATCTGATTTTGCGCATATTGAGTTCCGGTTCCGTCAAACAATTGACCAGCCCGAATTGCGACAACCTGCTCTGCTGAGGCAAAGTACGGATGTGACCCATCACTCGGCTCAGCCCAAGGGCCTCCTTGAGCCCAAAGATCTGCTGCAGTAGCGCCGACCGTGATTGCCCACACGAGCAGTATTCCCAAGGAGCTCTTACGGCCCATGGTATTCCTCCGACCAGGTAGTGGTATACAGGTAGTGGTATGTAAGACCGCTAGTACCTTGCAAGCGATCCGGAACGTCAACTTGCGGCCTTACAGCTCCGTGGCAAGAAGGAAGACTGTTCACGGCCTGTGCGGATTGTAGTTTTAGGTACCATACTCCGACGACTATGTGGAGTTCAGGAAGCGTAAGCCGGAGGCTGGTCTTCCCAGTCAGATTCTGATGAGAGCCAAGCTCTGGAGGATGAGATGACCGTGAATCGCTGGACCTTTGGGGTGTTTGTGCTGACTGGAATGCTGACCTGTACCCAACTAGAAGGTCAGGTAAAAGGGGATCAGGACATCACGGGCCCGTACGAAGTGGTTGAAGACTGGCTCCAACCTCTACCTTGGCATTCGGACGGTTGGACCTTCGGACTTGTTGCAGCAGTCTATCCTGATAACTCGGACAGGATTTTTGTCCTGCAGGGAGGCGACTTGCCTGACCCTCGACCTCCCCGCGGCCCAGGGCCGCAGTCGAACTCTAACCATACGCCAGAGCATTTCGTTCTCGTGCTTAATGGTGATGGTGAGTTAATTGAGTCCTGGACCCAGTGGGACCACCTGTTTGTGCGACCGCATAAGGTGACAATCAATCCATATGACCCGGAACGGCACGTCTGGATCGTGGATGATTGGGCCAGTCAGATCTTTAAGTTTACGAATGATGGCTCCGAGCTGGTCATGACCTTAGGAGAGAGAGGAGTCACAGGAGATGGTGAAGGCCACTTTGCTCGACCGACCGACATGGCATTCCTGCCCGACGGGACGTTTTTCGTAAGTGACGGCTATGTGAATTCTCGAGTGGTGAAGTTCAATAGAGATGGAGAATTCCAGATGCAGTGGGGAAGCAGTGGGACTGGGCAGGGCCAGTTCAACTTGGTGCACTCGGTGAAGGTCGACGCTGATCGACGGGTGTACGTTGCCGACCGTCGGAACGGTCGTATCCAGATTTTTGACGAGAATGGAAGATTTCTGGACATGTGGGATGGAATGTCACAGCCGTCGCATATCGTGGTTGCTCAAGATCAGACAGTATGGATGAGTGACCCAACACTTAATCGTTTGGTGCAGTTCAACCTAAGTGGACTTCGCCTCACCCACTGGGGAGTGGCCGGTAGCTTTCCAGGGGCGTTCAGTAATCCCCACCACTTCGATGTCGATGAGGACGGAAACCTCTATGTGGCGGATTATGGGAACTACCGGGTACAGAAGTTCATACCTAAACCAGGGGCCGATCCGCGGCGCATAATACAGCCTGGCTTTGTATCAGTTAACAGCCCCTTGAATTAATCGAGATTGTCAGATTCCAGGTTCATGGCAAGAAGCATCGAATGGCAGACTAGCTGAAGCGAGCTGGCGTGCGTTGAGAAAGAGTGTTGCCGCTCAGTCGTTGGGATTGTTGATTAGGGCTACGGGCTACAGTGGGTTTCTAACTGACAGGAGCAAAAGGATGTATCGCTCAGCGAAGATCTTCACGATCCTGGTCGTCGCTGGATTGACTGGCATCTCCGGATGTGGCCCTGAAGCCCAGAGCAGTTCTCCATCCGGTCAAGGGGGAGGTGCACCTCAGCTGACCGAAGACGGCCCTTACGCCGCTACTCCCTATCTTGCAGAGCTAGAGAACACGGTTCTCTTTGGCAACATTTGGGAGCGCCCAGGCCTCTCACTTCGCGACCGGAGTTTGATCACAGTTGCCGTGACTCAGGCGTTATACCGAACTGAAGAACTCCGGCAGTATCTTGAGCTTGCACTAGAGAACGGCGTCACACGAGAGGAGATCGCCGAGCTACTGACCCACGTCACGATGTATTCGGGTTGGCCGACGGGATCAAATGCGTCCCGGGTGGCCATTGATGTGTATGGCCGCTTAGGTATCGAATATCCACCAGCTGAGGATCCGGTGAATCTGGAAGTGGATCTCCAAGGGAGACCTGCCGGTTATCCAGCGATCCCTTATCTTTCGGCCCTCACACGCACTCTGCTGTTTGATGAATCAGATGGAATTTGGGCCCGCCCTGTTCTTTCTCCGAGGGATCGGAGTATGATTACGGTATCGGTTGGCCAGGCGCTGTACGCAACCGACCAGCTACGTGGACATGTTGGCCGGGCTTTAAATAACGGACTAACCCAAGACGAGATTCGCGAGATCATCACGCACGTTACCTTTTATGCGGGCTGGCCTACGGGATCGAACGCGGCTCGCGTCGCGGCAGAGGTTTTTGAAGAACGTGGCCTGCCAATAGGTGGGTAGTATTTTAGATAGCACTGTGGACAGAAATGGAGGGTATCAAATGATGGACGTTTCAGATCGTCCTCGAGGTCTGGTGACTATGACTAGGACCGCTTATGTGCTCGGACTCAACGCTGTGCTTTTCTTAGTGCTCGGCAGCGCACCGGTCCTTGCCCAGTCGTCTTCGTCTCCGACGTACAGTCGTGACGTGGCGCCGATCCTCCAACAGAACTGTCAGGTGTGCCATCGTGAAGGTGCGATCGCCCCTATGGCCCTCGACACCTACGAGGGTGTCCGACGGTACAGTGCCCGGATCCGGGATAGGGTGGTTAGTAGGCAAATGCCACCTTGGCCAATGGACAAGAGCGTCGGAATCCAGGAATTCAAGAATGACATCTCCCTAAGTGAAGAAGAGATCCAAACCATTGCTGAATGGGTCGATGCAGGAGCACCGATGGGCGATCCAGCGGAGATGCCTGTGGCGGTTGAATGGACAGCGTTTGAGGAATCTTGGCGGTTTGAAGACCACTTTGATCGCCCGCCAGATATCGTGGTTACCTCACCTGAGTATTTGGTGCCAGCGAACGAGTTAGACCACTGGCCCAACCTCACGACGGACATACCTGGGCTCGGCGACGACGATCGGTGGATTCAGGGTGTCGAGATCAGGCCAGCGGATTCGGAGACAGGATACGTATTTCACCACGCCAACCCCTCCATTCTCCAAGAGGGAGGAAACATCGGCACTGGGCATTCTGCGGCAGGCACAGTGGGCTACATCTTCCCTGATGACACCGGACAGCGTCTGGCTCCGGATGCTAAGCTTCAATTCGGCATGCACCTCTTCCCGATCGACAGAGATGTGAATGCCTCTCTGGTTCTCGGGTTTTGGCTGTATCCAGAAGGCGAACGTCCTGAATTTGAGACTCCTGGCGAAGTGATTCATGAGGCCAGCCAGAGCACGGGGTTTGGAAATGAGGCTACCTCGTCGATGGGATTTGGCCCCGACCGTGGCATGGGTGGAGGCAGAGGGGGAGTGAGTAGTGAGGACCAGTTCCCACGTCAGGTTGACTTACTGATTCCACCGAACTCCACGGCGACCTTCCGAGGCGTCTATGTCATGGATAGGCCTGCTAGGATTCACAGCCTTCGCGGGCATATGCACCTCCGCGGAAAATATCAGATCATTGAGGCGGTTTATCCCGATGGTCGGTGGGAATTGATCAATAAGCTCAATTGGCACCATGGTTGGCAAACCGCGTTCCTATACGAGGATCATGTGATGCCCCTGCTGCCCAAGGGCACCGTGCTTATGGTCACTAACATATTCGACAACACGGTGGACAATCCTCATAACCCTGATCCCAATCAGTGGATTGTGAGGGGAGACCGAACAGTCGATGAGATGTCGCACACACGGCTCGGGATCACATACTTCGACAACGAACAAGATTTCGAGGAGTTGGTGCGGGAACGGGCACAGCTGAATCGCAGCAGGCTGCAGGCGGGCGGATAGGAGAGGGCAACCCCATGAAATTCAGTTGTCTGCTGGGGATTACCGCTGTTGTGGTTGGGTTGTCCACGGCAGGGCCGCGATCTTTGGATGCGCAGGACAATCCGGCGTATGACCCAGTACAGGATCGTGTTCCAGGTGCGGCCGGGGATTTGATGCTACGTAACTTGCAACCCTCCGGTCAGCCAGTAATCCCTCTCTTTGATGGTTGGTTCCGGAACCCCGATGATACGGTTGAACTGTGCTTTGGGTATCATAACCTGAACACGGTTGAAAACGTTCAGATTCCATTCGGTGCTGATAACTTTATAGCGCCGGCCCGCTTTGACGGGGTTCAACCAACTCACTTCGATCAGGTGCCGGGTGTATACCGGCGGCGTTTCTGTGTCTTCACGGTGCGCCTGGATGATCTTGCCGATGCACCTGACGTGGTATGGACGCTTCGGGTTGATGGCCGCAGCTATACCGTTCCGGGCTCTAGTTCTCAGCATTATCGGATGGACGAAATCCTGCAGTCTTCCAGGGGGAATAGCGCACCGTTAGTCCGATTTGACGATGAGGGACATAGGGGCCGAGCAACAAAGATGGACGGGGAAACCGTCAATGCGAGCGTTGGGGAGACGCTGACGCTTTCAGCCACTGTTTCAGATCCAGAGGAGACCCCACTAGGGACTACTCGAGTCTTATGGACAAAGCATCAGGGGCCTGGTTCAGTGACGTTCAATGAGGAAGAGGCCGAAGTAGTAGAGCGTAGCGATACCTTCTATCATACGATACTAGCAGCGTTTGATGAGCCTGGGGATTACGTTCTTCGCGTGCAAGTTGTTGATTGGGACCTTGGAAATGCTTTCGGCTTCCATTGTTGCTGGACGAACAGGTACGTGAACGTGACGGTTAGCCCTTAGGCGCTAGCGATCTCAGTAGGTCGGATACGTTGAGGAGCTAGCTGAACTGGGAGCGCCACCGACTGGTGTTAGGGCGCTCGTGACCGGCTAAGTTCTTGAGAGGACCAATTAGGGGGTGCTTAGGTCGCCGTCCGCTGATTTATCTTACCATTCCAGTCCGTGGAGAGGACAAACAGCATGCAACAATTGCTCCATTTCAGATCGTACTGCGTCAGGCTTCTGACTCTTAACATGATTACCGCTGCATTTCTTTCGACCGTCAGCGCTGTCGAAGCGCAGTATGCGACTCCACCGATCTCTTCGGGTCAGACTTACTTTGTTGCGACCAACGCCTTCGATGGATTTTTTGTATCTGGTTCTGAGACTGGTCAAATGGGGCCTCTAGAGCTACTCGCAGCAGAGGCAGAACTCATGGGGCACGAAAATCTTGGTGTCCAGCGCAGTGACGGTTCAGCGGCAGAGGAACACTGGAATCGAGGTGGTGCTGACGAGAGTCTAAATCCAACCAAGGTTGCTTTGAGAACAGGTGGTGTAGACGTCCTTATGATGTCGCCCATTGGGGGAAGACTGGATGGGGACGTCGACCTATTTGGCGACCTTCTCAGTGAGACGAATATCCAGGGTAGAATCTTAGTTCAGACCTCGTGGTCTGATACCTTCGACGGTGACTTGGATGCGGTCAATTGGGGTACTATCCAGAACTGGATTGATCATCTTCATGCGGAGGACGGAGAGCTGGACCAGCTACGGACTCAGCTTGAAGGGATAAACGAGAGAGCTGGACGTGATGTGGCGTTCATCGTGCCTATCGCTGACGCTGTGCATCGGCTGCGTCAGGAAGTGCAGCTGGGTAACGTGCCCGGGATTGAACGGCAGTCAGATCTCTTTGACGAGGCTACTGGCCGACCAGGCCCTGCGATCGTCAACCTAGCAGCCTACGTGTGGTTTGTAGTGATGTATCGGCAACCCGCAGACGGACTAATGGCCCTCGTCAATTTGGACGACCCGATATCCGTCGCGAGGGAGCAGGTGCTCGAGCAGATCGCCTGGGACGTATCTTTTGGTGAACCGATGGCTGGCGTCCAAGTTTCGATGTTGTGGCCCAATGGGGTGCGCACGACGCATGACCTTCTGCACAGCATAAGCCTTGAAAGACAAGGCCAGTCAAGCGATGGGCACTCTGGGCATAATTAGTTCTGGTCTGGGATTAGTGCGTAGCGCGGAGATAGACGTATATGGGTTTTGGGAGTGTCGTAGGTCTGGAGTCTGAGTGATGAAGATCCTACGAAGGCTGCTATTTCTGGCAGTCATCACGGTGCTGGTTCCAGCGGTCGCCCTCATGGCTATTGCAGTGTCCGCGCGATTCTCTGATGGGCCTTCAGTGGTTTTTGCAGGTGGGCCGCTTATTGCTGGAGAAATGGCAACTGGGGCCGAACCAGATTGGAGCTTTGTCCGGGACGTCAATACGATTGAGCTACAGTTGCTAGCTCCACCTCGTTCTAGGTTGGTGTGGATCGCTGAGTCCGAGGGTAAAATTTATGTCGTCTCAGGTTATATGGGGACTACGATCGGGCGACTTTGGAAGCGATGGCCAGCTCAAGCTGAGCGAGACGGGCGTGCGATCATTCGTGTTGCAGGTCAACGCTATGAGCGCACACTTGTGCGGATTGTAGAGGGTCCTGTCGTAGAGGGGGTCATCAGCGATCTTAGCCGCAAATACGGCTTTGGTGCTACATCAGAGGATCTTCGAGAAGGAACCACCTGGCTCTTCGAGTTGGCTCCTCCAGGTACCAGGAGTGGAGCTTCATCATGAAGGGTCTCTATTGGGTGGTATCAGGCCTACTGGTCCTCATCGTGATTGCTGTCCTTTTTGTGCCAGGGCTATCCGATGCTATTGAAGCGCGTATCCTGGGCTGGCTGGCCCAGGTGGCTAGCTAGGGTATATAGAGAGGGTCTTGGCCATCTGAATCAGCGATGTTCTTGCCTGTCTTTTCTGTTCATCGACTGGGTCGGAGTTCTAGCCTCTCGAAGGCCACACTGTTGATTTTGTCCCTAGAGTAGAATGCCGGGAACAACTTGTCGTTTGCCCATAGCTCGAAGAGGTTCTTGTAAAGCGGGCTCTCTGGATCCCCTACCTGGCCAGGCGTATTCATTCCCAGAGTGTTATCCCAGTCACGGGTGTCGACAAAAATCCTGAAAGACGCTCCAGAAGTTTGGTTGTCCCCGCCGCCGGTATTTCCAACAGTAAAGCCGTTTCCACCCCTAGGAAGCGGCCCTACATCCAACAGATCCCGAGTTGCCGAATCAACAGCAGGAGAAAGTGGATGTCGGATCAAAGCATGTTTATAATCAGCCTGTCCGTAGACCCATCCTTCCATATCAGAGCCCAATTTCCTTCGGAGGTCACGGACACCTTCGGTGAGCGCAGCTAGTAAGAAGTCATCCCGTCCCTTGATTGGGTCACTTCCGAAGTCTCCGTCTGGTGCAAGCAGGAAGTCGATCATCCTCTTCATGCCTATGCCGATATGATCACGAGCAGAGGCAGGGATCTTTAGCTCCTCAATCGCGTCCAAGAGCTGGCGTTCAAAGGCTACGTAGATGCCGGCTGTGACTGAGTTCTTGTCGAGTTCAAAGTCATCCCAGTCCAAAAGAACACGTCGTGCTTCCTCTACTTGGGGGTCAGAAGCCGAAAGGTCAGCGAGCATTGGTATGATCGTACGAGCAGGGATAGACACGTAATCGTGCTGTAGTTGGATCATGTCCATCATATTCAGCTTTCGTCCTGACTCAAGAAACTCGCTGCCCCGGGCCCAACGGTACGGATCACTCCACGTATATCCGATTGCATCCATGTACGGATAGTCTGGAGGGGTATAGTTACTGTTAGACGTTTCGATATAGCCACGGGAAGGGTTGAATTCACTGGGCTTAGCCTTAATCGGCAGATAACCATCCCACTCGTATCTACCGTCTCCTGCGACGGGCACCATGCCACTGAAGTTTCTACGGATCGGCGCTATTCCAACCGCTTGCCACCCAATGTTTCCGTCCCGGTCAGCCCAGATCATGTTTTCACCAGGAATGTTGCTGTAATTTGATGCCTCGCGGAACTCTTCCCAATTCTTTGCCTGGTCCATGCGCAGAGACGCCAAGTAGGGAGAGCCGCCGATCTCCATCCATGCGGGCCTAACCGCATATGCGAGGTCCTTATCGGTGTCTTCAAAAACCACTGGACCATGTTGGGTGTACTTAAGTTCTACCGTAACGGGCGAAGTGCCCTTTACGGGGATCTCCTCCTCGATAATTCGCATATCCTCCCAGCGGCCATTGTAGCGGTATTGATTCGAGTTCTGCGGGTTAGTCTCATAAACGTAGAGGTCTTCACCGTCTGTGCTGAACACGGTAAGACCCCAAGCACCGTGCTCGTTGTGACCGATCGAGATTCCCGGGATCTCTGGCTCGCCGCCGCCAATTACGTTCCATCCTGGTCCCACTAGATGGGCCCAGTAACGGAGGGAAGGCACTGCCTGGCTACGGTGTGGGTCATTAACCATCATCGGATATCCGTCTTGCGTACGAGATCCGCTAACCACCCAATTGTTGCTTCCGATATCGTCTTTGGAACGGTTCTGAAGCTCTTTCTCTTCAGAGTCCAGAATAGACGCTAATTGATCAAAGCTTTCCTCATTATTTCGAAACTCTGCAGCGACGATATCGGAGGGTTCGAACCGCACGCTTCCACGGTACGCGTTGTAGAGTCGCAGAATATCATTTTCGACCAGGGACTCACAGTCGATAACCCGATCGAGCGTGAGGTCAGGCTCATGTGGGTGGTAATACTCGAGTTCCTTCACCTTTTCAGCACCTAGCTCACATACTGCACGCCCAGTATCTAGTTCGTCTCCGATATTGCCAAGAAGTCCTTGATGACGAGAGATCACAACTTCTGGTGTCCAGTGCTTGGGCTGAATCCCAAGCAATTTGAAGGGAAGTGGTAGCTCGCCAGGACTAGCTAGAGCCTGATCGATGTAGGCGTTTACCCCATCGACGAACGCGGTAATGATTTCTGCGCCACGGTCATGGTAGTAGTTCATCTCCTGTCTCATATCACCCCTGAACTTGAAAAGCCGGGTGCCGTGATCTCGCTCGATCTCTCTTGGCCCAAGTATTTCAGCGGTTGTCCCAGTTGACTGTGCCCGCCAGATCTCAAACTGAAAGAGTCGATCACGTGCTGCGCTGTAACCTTGAGCGAAGAAGAGATCGTGCTCGGTTTCCGCATAGATGTGAGAGATCCCCCACTGATCCTTGACAATTTCAACATCTCGCTCCAACCCGGATACGGTGAGCGTCTCAGTGCCCTGGGCTCCTGAGGGATGTGCGGCAATTATCGTCGAGAAAAGAGCGATCAGGGTAGTCACGAACAGTCGAGCACACATGGTCTTCCTCTTTGGTCTAGTCACTCAGCGGTTAGCAGTGTGGTCCCGCAAAGTCGAGCGCACTTTACACGCTGGTCCTATAGCACAGCAAGGAACCACCCGCTTGGCCTTTCGACCGCCTGTCTGGAGCACGTAGTATACGGCCGATTCAAACCTGAGATAGCACTCTCCGAAAGGACTTAAGATTTTGAAGAGCAAGGGACACCAGTCGTTGGCCAGTCGACCATCCAGTGTGAGCGGTTACGGTTTAGGGTGTGGGACGGCATATATCTTCCGAGAAGGAAAAGGAATTAGTAAGCACCTTCGTAGAACCTCGTGGCTCATTCCTCTCGTCGCAGTCGTGGCTTTCGGGAGTGTATCGGGCCAGGCGGCTGACTTCCAACCGGTGACGGATGACGTCCTTCAAAATCCGCCAGACGCTGATTGGCTGCAGTGGCGACGGACTTATGACGGTTGGGCGTACAGCCCGCTGGATCAGATCACAGCAGATAACGTCGACGAACTTCGACTTGTGTGGTCCAGGACACTGAACCCCGGCACCGTCGAGCTCATTCCGCTTGTCTATGCTGGCGTCATGTATATCCCGCACCCCGGTGGAGTTCTCGAAGCCGTCGATGCTACCACGGGCGATCTGATCTGGCGCTATCGTAAGTTTCCACCTGAGGAAGGTTTTCGCTCGACCGCGACGATCACGCGCAATATCGCGATATACGACGACAAGATTTTTTACACACCACCCGCAGATGGCTTTCTTGTAGCTCTCGATGCTCGTGATGGTTCAGTTGTTTGGGAGACGCAGATTGTTGACCCCGAAAGGGATCGCGCCATCCATCCTTCGGGCCCTATCGTCGTCAAGGGTAAGGTTCTGACCGGACGCTCCTGCCAGCCGGGTGGTGCACTTATAGGTGGCTGCTTTATCGCAGCGCATGATGCCGATACAGGTCAGGAGCTTTGGCGTACTCACACGATTGCTCAGCCGGGGGAGCCTGGTGGCGACAGTTGGGGAGGACTGCCACTTGAGGAGCGTTTCCACGTGTCACCTTGGATGCCAGGTACCTATGATCCCGAGCTAGATCTTGTGTATTGGGGCACCGGGGTGCCGGGTCCGTACGCTGCAGTATCACGTGGCTCCGAGATTGGTGTTGGTGACTACCTCTACTCGAACTCGACGCTCGCGCTGGATCCTGATACTGGGGAGATCGTCTGGTATTACCAGCATCTCCCAGGTGATGAAGTTGATGTTGATCATCCATACGAGCGGATCCTTGTCGATATCGAATTCAACCCGTCAGACGAACTAGAGTGGGTAAATTCTGCCGCGGCTGGCGAGAGCCGAAAGGCCGTCTGGACTGCGGGGAAAGCCGGCACACAGTTTGTGCTCGACCGTGAGACAGGAGATTTCTTATGGGCGCGCCCACTAGTCCATCAGAACCATATCCTTTCCATTGATGAAAATGGGCGTGTCAACCGGAATGCTGAGTTGACACATCGTGACCTCGGATCTGTCCTGATCGCAGGCCCCAGGGCAGGGAAGGATTGGTGGTACGGAGTCTATAGCCCACTCACAAACGCGGTCTATCAACCACTTCTCAATGCGTGGGTGAATCAAACCGCTTTAGAGTGGACTGGGCAGGGGAATGCGGCTATCCGAAGAACTATCCCGTCTCCTGATCAAACAGAGGTCGCGGGGATGGTGAAGGGTTTTAACGTGTCTACTGGTGATCTTCTTTGGGAGTACAAGCAGCCAGCTCCTTGGCTCGGTGGCCTCGTAGCAACGGGTGGGGGACTTCTCTTTGGTGGTGATATCAATAGGCGGTTCCGCGCATTAGACCAAGAGACAGGTGATGTTCTCTGGGAAACGATTCTAAATAGCCGTATTACTGGCGGGGCAATCAGTTACGGTGTTGATGGGAGGCAGTACATTGCGGTTGCATCCGGTGGTGGTACTAGCAGCTCCTATGAGACCTTTTCATTGACGCCTGACACTGAATTGGAGGCGCCGACCGGCGGTAACACTGTCTTTGTCTTTGCATTGCCGGATCGGTGAGGGCCATTAAAACAGTTTGAACTACTAGTGAACATGTCACTTAGGTAGGTATCCATGGACGGGAAGCACGAGAACGGCGACGGTTCGCAAGCGTCCGAAGCAGGGGATGTTTCACGACGCGAGTTCATCGGAGGCACCAGCGCAGCCTTGGTGGTTGCTGGAGCTTCTCCACTTGGTGTGACTGAGGCTCATGCTGCAGAGCTAGCTGATCAGCAACAGGCCACGGATCCACCTCGGACGAGGGTCCGGTTGACGGTGAACGGTTCCGCACATGATGTCGAGGTTGAAGATCGCTGGACGCTTAATGAATTACTGCGAGATGAGCTTCAGCTGATAGGGTCGAAGCTCGGCTGCAATAGGGGTGAGTGCGGAGCTTGCACTGTTCAAGTGAATGGAGAAGCTCTGTATTCCTGCAGTACCCTGGCCGTCTGGGCAGATGGAAAGGACGTCGTGACTGTCGAGGGACTTGCTAATGGCAATGAACTATCTCCGCTCCAGGAGGCCTTTATTGCAAACAACGCACCTCAATGTGGTTTTTGTATCCCGGGTCAGCTTATGGCAGCAACCGTACTGCTCGAGAATAATCCTAGCCCCAGCGAAGAAGACGTTCGCCAGGGCCTAGCGGGCAATCTATGTAGGTGTTCAAACTACAATTCCATCGTTGAAGCTGTGATGGCCGCTTCAGGAGGTGGCCGATGAGCCCCCGGCAACCGCAAGTAGCCCCTATGAACACGGTCGGTCACGACGTACCAAGGATCGATGCGGTAGAACGAGTCACCGGGCAGGCGACGTACACTCGCGATGTCAGATTGCCTGACATGCTGTTTGCTCGCGTACTACGTAGCCCACACCCCCACGCCCGGATCCGTGGAGTAAATACGGCAAGGGCAGAAGCATTACCCGGCGTGAGAGCTGTGATCACACATGAGACGCACAGCTGGATCTACAGTTCTGGATCGATTGCGGGTGGTCGTCAATACAGTGATGCGGCGAAGGACATTACTACGCACCATCGGTACATGTTTGACAACCCTGTCCGTTTTGTTGGGCAGCCGGTGGCCGCGGTCGCCGCCGTGGATCGCCATACGGCAGAGGAAGCCGTCCAGCTAATCGAGATCGACTATGAAGAACTTCCATTCGTCCTCGATCCCGAGGAGGCACTTCAGCCAGGCGCACCGCCAATTTGGCCGGAAGGAAATTTAGCCCTCGACTTTGCAAATCTACCCAGGCCCTCTGGTGGTGCGAGTGGCGATCCTGATGCCGGATTTGCTGCGGCAGATCAAATCTTCGAGGACCGGTATACGACGGCATTTGTGCAGGATGCACAGATGGAACCGAGGTGTGCAATGGCTGAGTGGGAGGGGGACAAGGTCACTCTCTACACCCCTACTCAAGGGATCTCTAACTGTCGCCACGACAATGCTCGAGACCTCGGCTTAGAAGACCACCAGGTTCAGATAATATGCAAGTACATGGGGGGTGGGTTCGGTGACAAGAACGGTAGTTACTACTTCGACCTAATAGCGGCGGCTCTTGCAAAGGAAACGGGCACGCCTGTCATGGTCGAGCTTTCGCGGAAGGATGACTGGTTGGGCACACATGGCCGGTGGCATACAGTCCAGGAGTATCGGGTCGGTATTGATCGTAGTGGTACCGTGACCGCAATCGAATTGACCGGCCATAGTGGTATGGGCCCGTACATGAGGAGGTCGGGCGGCATTGCTGGAATTGAGGCGTATGCCTGCGAGAATGTGCAACGGACGCTCTATCCTGTGCATACGAACCGGATGGTTTCAGGAAATTTTAGGGCTCCATCAGATCCCCAAGGCTACTTTGGAATCCAGTCGATGATGGATGACATTTCCTACAAGATCGACATGGACCCAGTGGACTTCGCACTGAGGAACATGAGGCGGCCTACCGAGGAAGTGCGGTACACTACCTATGCTCTTGATGAATGCATTGAGCGTGGACGGGAGCTCTTTGATTGGGAGCGCCGTTGGCGGCCAGTACCAGGATCAGATGAAGGCCCGATCAAGAGCGGTGCAGGCTTCTCCTTTATGCAATTCCGATCAGGAGTAGGGCCGAGTAGCGCGATTCTGCGCGTTGACTCAAGTGGGCACTATACCCTCTTCGTTGGCGTTACCGATGTCGGACCGGGCGCTAAGACGACGATGGCGATGATCGCGGCAGAGGAGTTGGGTGTCGAACTCAATCAGATCGAGGTCGTTTGGGGTGATACTGATAGGTGCCCCTACTCGGTAGGTGAGTCCGGCAGTCGCACGACTACCATGACAGGGTATGCAGTTGTGCAGGCTGCAATCGATCTGAAAAACCAGATCGCGACCCAGGGTTTGCCGGACGCTGATGCGGTCTTGATCGCATCAGCCACACCGACGCCAAGTACCCAGGGTCGTAGACGAATGTGTTTCGGGGCGCACTTTGTTGAGGTCGAGGCTGATGTAGAATTGGGCCATCTCAAGATTACGAAATACGTAACTGTTCACGAGTCAGGGCGGATCCTCAATCCACTCCCAGCACGTGACCAAATCCGTGGCGCCACGATCCAAGGGATCGGGCAGGCTCTGCATGAAGATCTACTATACGACTCTAGGAACGGGCATCCGCTTACTGCTGGTTATTACGGTGCGCGTCACCTAACTCACGTGGATGTGCCGGAGATCGAAGTCACGTTCATCGAAACAGATGACGGATACGGTCCTTATGGGGCTAAGACGGTGGGTGAAGCTGGTATCATCCTTGCCCCGGCCGCGGTTGCCAACGCGATCTTTAATGCCATCGGTGTTCGTATGAAGGCCCTGCCTATTACGCGTCAGAAGATCTTGGAGGCGCTGGCATGAGACCGCTCACGAACCAGAATGCGACGTCGCTCGAAGAGGCTGTCGCACTTGCTCAGCAAGCGATACAGCAGGGGCGTTCCGTCTCTTTTGCAGGTGGAGGCACGGATCTACTTCAGTTGATGAAGGACCGCATTGTTAATCGTCCCGGATCTGAAACTTCGGACGTGTTAGTCAATCTGAAGACAATCGAAGGGCTTGATCAGATTGATTCCAGTGGAGAGGGTCTGAACATTGGTGGGCTTACAACGCTTGATACGGTCATCGGAGATCCCATGATCCGCGAGCGTTATACCGCCATCGGAGAAGCTGCAGAGAGTGTCGGTTCTCCGCAGATTCGTAACGCTGGCACGGTAGCGGGCAACGTAGTTCAGAGACCATGGTGCTGGTATTACCGGAACGGGTTCGACTGCTACAAGGCAGGCGGGACAGGGGGGTGCTACTCCATTGGAGGGGAGAACCAGCTGCATGCAATTCTAGGGGGTGGTCCTAGCTATATCGTGCACCCATCAGACGTCGCACCGACGTTAGTAGCCTTCGGCGCCCAGTTCAGAGTCGTTGGGCTTTCGGGAGAGCGCTCGGTTCCAGCATCTGATTTCTTCGTGCTTCCCAGTGACGATGTCGAGCATGAGAATGTGCTTGCTGATAACGAGGTCCTAGCTTCCATCGACCTGCCGGCACCCCCCGCAGATGTGCGGAGTACGTACCGGAAGATCATGGATCGCGATACGTGGACCCACGCGATATCGAGCGTGTGTGTTGGCCTTCGCATGGACGGAGATGTGTGCAGAGGTGCCCGGATCGTGCTAGGTGGGGTAGCACCGATCCCATGGAGGGTCGAAGCGGCCGAGCAGTTGCTCGTGGATCAAAGGGTGACTCCAGAGCTGGCAGGTCGTGTCGGCGAAGCAGCCGTTGTTGGAGCTAGACCGTTGTTAAAGAATGCTTACAAGGTGCCTCTAACGCAGAAGCTCGTCGAACGAACGGTGCTCGAACTCGCTGAGTCGTCTTGAAGAGCTTGGGAGTGCAAGCCGTGATTAGCAGAGTCGGCGTGTGCGGGATCGTACTCGCTATCAATTGGGGCATGGTGGGCACACCGTTGTTCGGTCAGAACTCAGCAGATAATGACCTCAAACTCCAAGTTGAGTCGGTTGTCGCAAATGCTGCCGACTTACCGGATGGATCGTTCGATGTGCAGGTAGCGGATGGCATCGTGACCATCACGGGATCAGTGGTGTGTGAGGAGTGCGGTGGTCGGCGGACACCCCCTGGATTCGGGACGGTCCAGCAAAGCCTGGGAGCAGTTATCCGAGCGATTCCAGGTGTGGAGCATGTAGCGTTCGAACTTGCGTATGCGGAGGATGAAGTCGCCCAGTTGGGTGTTACCCGCTACGTACGCTTCACTGACAGTGGAGGGACCTACAGCGGCATCCTTGCTGGCCAGACAATCCGGGTACTCGACGGAGATCCCGTGTTCGATGACGGGGTTAGTCCTACGGGGCGAACCGTTTCAGTCGGGGACGTCGAGCTTGAGATCCCGATGGATCCGGACCGAGTTCCGCGGGTTTTCGGGGTCGCTACGAACTCCAACAATCCAAATGGCAACCCGGTCGCTGTAGAGCACCCAGCCTGGTTCGGGAAGGCAACTACATCACTCGCACGCAATGGTGACCCAGTCGAGGTCCCTTTTGCAGCGACAAACTTCAATTTCGAGGGTGAACTGGCTCTTGTCATAGGTAGGGAAGGACGCTTCATCCCTGAGTCACAGGCGATGGACCACCTTTTCGGTGTTGCCGTGGGGAATGACTGGAGTGAGAACGACTGGTGTGGAGAGGGGCGGGGCATCGAGGAGCCTACACAGGTTTTTTGCAAGGCGGGTGACACCTTTGCGACACTTGGTGATCAAGTGGTCACTGGCCTGGATCTTAACGACCTAGAGCTTACGGTACGCCTTGACGGCGTAGTCGCAGCAAACGGTACTACAGCCAACTTCCGTAACTCACCAGCTGCGCTTATCAGCAAGTTGAGCCATTACATCACACTCAAGCGCGGAGACGTAATCTACACCGGGACCGTGTCTCCACCCCAGCTACCGGGCACCCGGCGCCAGCTCTGGCAAGACGATGTGGTTGAAGTAGAGATCGAGGGTGTCGGCATCGTCAGCAATCCACTGGTTCGCACGACTCGCCGAACATTGTCTGGTCCTCCAATCTCTGAAACTGACGGCCTCACGAGGTACGTCCGTGTGCGACATGGCGATGGGTACTCTTTCGGTATCTTACAAGGTGATCAGGTGCGAGAGCTTGACGGGGATCCCGTTGAAGGGGGTGCCAATCGAACTGGCCGAACATTCGATGTCGATGATGTAGAACTGGGCTTACCGGTTGATCCCGACAAGCCAGGCCGCAAGATCCTGGGGATCGCAGCTAACTACAATGCGGTCAACGCTGTTCCGAGACAGGTCCCTCATCCCCGCTACTTCTTCAAGTTCGACACCTCGCTCAGCGGGGATGGAAGTGAAGTCCAACTGCCTCCTGAAGCTCAGCGGATGATTCCTGAAGGGGAGCTTGTGCTGATCATAGGTAGGGAGGGTCGCCACATTCCGGTTAGCGAGGCACTCGACTACGTATTCGGAGTGGTGGCGGGGAACGATTGGACAGAGCTCTCGTGGTACATTCCGTCTGGTGTAGGGCCCTTAAAACTAGTGAGCAAGGCCACTGACACGTGGGGCGGGCTGGGCAGCACGATCGTTCGTGGACTCGACTATAGTGATCTTGAGATCACTGTTCGGGTGAATGACGAGCTTCTCGTGCAGGGTCAGACGCGGAGCATGATCAACCACCCAGCTCGTTTGATCAGTTATCTCAGTCGCTACATGACGCTTAGGCCTGGTGACATGATCTACACGGGCGCTATGCCTGCTATTCAGGGCGTTCGCAGAGAGATGCGAGTTGGTGACGTGGTTGAGGTCGAGATTGAAGGTGTCGGTGACCTGACACAGACGGTTGTGGGTATGCCTGCATGGCCATACGGAAACTGATGAACAAGAGAATCTGGTCGGGCTTAGCGATTTGCTTATCGCTGCCAGGCGGTTTCCAGGCCGTTGAGGCCCAAGCGCGCGTCGTCGACCATACCAGGCTAACCTATCAGCACCAAGGCCCCGATTTTAGACTGACTGACGTACATGGGGAGGTTGTGCAAGGCGTGCTAGGGTAGAGTTTCTTAGCACATGAAGGGTTCTGGACTTATAATTTCTTGTAAAACATCGCTAAGTCCTATTGGTTAGGAGTTGTGGAGATGGTTGACCGGCATCCCATACGATACTGCGCGTTCGGCATCACCCTTATCATGTTAACGGCTCTTGTGCCGAATGCGGCGAGCGGACAGTACGTTGCTCCTCGCACGGCTGATGGACATCCTGACCTCCAGGGGAATTGGTCGAACGCAACTGTCACTCCTGTGCAGCGTCCAGAGGGTGAAGAACCTGTGCTGACCTGGGAAGAGGTGGCTGAGCGAGAGCAATGGGATGGCGTATGCCCGCCCAATCCTGGCACAGTCGAATGCGGTCGGGCACCGCGCGAAGGAACTAGCGATGTAGCTATTCTTGGCGGTAATGAATACAACGAAGTGTATTGGGATCGCGGGACCCGTGTGGCGGTCATCAACGGGGAACCAAGGAGCTCGTTGATTACCCGCCCGAACAATGGTCGTCGCTCACCACTTAATGCTGAGGGTCAGGCCCGTGAGGACGAGCGCCGGGCATTCTTGGCCCAGTTTGGTGAGTCCGATAATCCTGAGAATCGAGTGCTCCAGGATCGTTGCCTGGTGTCTTTCGGGCATCATGGCGGGCCACCGATGACACCGAACTATGGGTACAACAACAACTATACCATCGTGCAGACCTCGGATTATGTGATGTTGTTGACTGAGATGGTCCACGATGCGCGCATTATCCGGTTAGGAGAGCCTGCTCGGCTACCTGACCACATCACGCCATGGTTTGGCGATTCCCGCGGACATTGGGAGGGTGAGACCTTGGTCGTCGAAACGACCAATATGAACCCTATCCAGACCTATATGGGCGTAGCACCCACTCCAGAGCTGACAGTGCACGAGCGATTCACGCGCGTAGCAGAAGATCAGGTTCTTTATGAATTCACGGTAGACGATCCGTCCACGTACGCAGAACCTTGGGGTGGGGAAGTGCCCTTCTGGCGGTTCGATGACCTCCTGTATGAGTACAACTGCCACGAGGGAAATTACGCGATGCCAGCTATTCTCAGCGGCGCGCGTTATGAAGAGCAACAGGCAGCAGAGAACAACAACTAGATACGGATGGTATGGGTTGATTCTCTAGACGATGCTTGGACCAGGGGAATCTGCACCTAGCGTTATCCTCCTTCAGCTTGATGGAGGGGATGAGCTTCACCTAGAGGGCGACGGTCCGCATGTTCTAGCGTTTCTTGAGGCTGACTGCCCCACATGCCGGCTAACAGTCCCATACCTGAGTCGATTGGCTGAAGCTTTAGGAGCAGACAAGGGACGATTGCTTCTAGTGTCTCAGGATGGATCGGATGAGACGCAGGCGCTTGTTGATAGCTATCGCGTGACGTTTCCAGTGGTGCTGGATGTCGACCTTAACGCTTCAACTGCGTTCGATCCTCCAAGTGTGCCAGCATTTTTCTTGGTAGAAGCAGACGGTACGATAGGCCGCGCTCATGTAGGCTTTCACAAAGAAGAGCTGAATACTACAGCCAGCGACCTAATGTCCTCGCTCGGATTAGATGCGCAAACGATCGCTCGCCTGGATGACGGTGCGCCATTTTCTAAGCCCGGCTGTGTGTCGAGACACATAGAGCAGGTTGTGGATACGGGTGATGTAGGTCATGAACCAATTGACCTCCGGCCTGAGCGTGGTAAAAGAGCGAGCCACATTATTATCGAGGATGACGTTGATCCCTACGAATACTGCATGAGTGAAGGGTTTTCTCCGTTTGTCCCAGTAGTTCCTCCGACAGTAGGTCGAGTCGAAGGTTTTCTAGAAAAAGTGGGAGAAGATCCTGGCCGAATCATCGGACTCGTTCCCCCCTGCTACGGTAGAGCAACAGTCGAAAAGATCGCGGCCAATGCGGTTATGGCTGGCTGCAAGCCAGAGTATATGCCGGTCCTGATTCCGGTCGTTAGAGCGGCTTGTGACGAGCGCTTTAACCTTCACGGTGTTCAGGCTACGACTAATTCAGCCACTCCGATGATTCTGGTCAGCGGGAACGTGAGTAACTCGTTGGGATTTGCTAGTGGAGCAGGTGTTTTTGGGAATGTATCTAGGGCAAATAGCTCAATTGGACGAGCTTTGCAGCTGATCATGACAAATCTTGGAGGGGCACGGCCTAATGAAATCGACATGGCAACACTTGGTAACCCAGGCCGGTTTTCATACTGCATTGCGGAAAACCACCAACACAGCCCTTGGGAACCGTTGCATGTTGAACTCAACTTTGACGTCAGAGACAGCACTGTGACTCTCTTTGCTGCAACTGGTATGATGGAGGTGAGTGAGCACACAGCTCGCACGGGCGCGAACTTGCTCCGTACGATTGCTGCCACCCTCTCGATGATTTGGAGTTGGAGACGTTGCCTGAGGGTGGACGCCCTAGTGGTGGTATGTCCTGAACATGCAGCGACACTCGCAGCCGATGGGTTCACGAAGGCTGACGTGCGTGACTTCCTCTTTGACCATACGGGTGTCCCTCTCCGTGCGTTCAATCACGAAGGAACAGAAGGCACGCAGCTTGAGGCCCAGTACGAGAAGATCCTTATCGATGGCGAACCTCACTATCGTAAGTTTGCTGACCCATCCCAAATTCGAATCATCGTGGCGGGTGGTACAGCAGGAAAGTTTTCAGCGGTATTTGGTGGCTGGCTGACTGGAGCTGAGGGCTCTCAGTCGGTCACATACCCAATTCGCTAAGGAGAAGTTATGCCGACATTGGTTAACCCTTTTGATGAGCAGATCGCGGACCTACAAACGCCGGCTCCCAGGCTAGACGGGTTGGCTGGCAAGACACTCGCGCTTCTCGACATCAGTAAGCCGGGCGGAAGCCACCTGCTAGATCGACTTGCAGAGCTGCTCAAGGAACGCTACGGCATGATTCAGATCATCCGCGAATCTAAGCCAACCTACACGAAACCGGCGCCGGGCTGGCTTATTCAAAAGCTTGGGTTCGTCGATGGAGTTATCGAGGCTTTAGCTGACTGAGGCTCATGCACTACGTGCAGTTTGCACGACAGCGTTCGATTTGAGCGGATAGGCATCCCATCGGTTTCCTTGGCCACGGGCGAGTTTCAGACCGCTGCGAGGGTTCAGGCTAGTCGTCTGGGGCGACCGGATTTTGACGCTATATACGTCCCCCATCCAATCCAAGACCAGACACCGGAGGAGATTTGGGAACGAGCCGATGCAGTGATTGAGGATGTCATTGCAGGGCTTACCGGCAAGTAATCATCAAAATGCAGCCGCAAGAATAGCCCGCAGGCGGGGTCACCTTGGTGAATACTTATCCTGATTTAGGACACGTATCAGTAGGGCGAAGCTCGCGGTTTTAGAGACTGAGCGGCATCTTGGGTGTTGGACCTCAACCCCGAGCGAGACCGATGACTTTCCGCCTGCTTTGTAGCATAACCTCCATTTCAGTTCTCCTTTTCACGCCGAGCTTACTGAGTGCTCAAGAGGATCGTCCTCTGAGCCACGTGATCGAGCTTCTCGATGACGAGCAGGCCGTATTCGGAATCATCAGCAGCGATCGTTCTCTAACAAACGCACGGTCTCTTTCAAGGTCTGGACTCGACTTCATCATCATCGATATGGAGCATGGTGCATTTAGTCCGGAGACCCTCCGCATTTTCCTTTTAGGCATGACGGACAAGCAGCGTATTGCAGCGGCAGGTCATACCCAGATGGCAGTGACGCCTATCGTTAGGGTTCCGCAAAACGGTGCTGAAATGATGACATCGGTCGTCAAGCAGACCCTCGACATGGGTGCATTTGGAGTAATGTTTCCAATGGTAGACACCCGTGAACAGGCCCTCAGTGCAGTGACATCAATGCGGTACCCTCAGCCCATCGACTCGGATATCCGCGAGCCGATGGGCAGGAGAGGTCGCTCGCCGGGCATTGCTTCTTGGCTATGGGGTGTCGGTGGTGGTGAATACTTTGAGAAGGCTGATACCTGGCCTTTGGCTTCCGATGGAAACCTTCTGGCGGTCATACAGATCGAGAGTCCTCAGGGGGTACAGAACATCGAGGAAATAATCACAACACCTGGCGTGGGAGTAATTTTTGTGGGTCCTTCGGATTTGGCTACGCAGATGGGTTACGGTGATAATCCAGGTGCGCCTGAGGTCGAAGATGCTATCCAGACAGTGCTGGCATCATGCCTGCGGCATGACGTGCCGTGTGCGATCACAACTGGCTCCGGCTCCGTAGAGGATCGACTAGAACAGGGCTTTCGTATGGTGACCGTCGGTGGTGATGGGGGTATCACTGCAGGGACAGCTCGCGCACTTGAGCTAGGACAGAATGCGGTAGGACGCTAACGCACAGAGGATTCCTGAATCCAAGCAGGTTCAGGGATGGCAGCGCACTACAGCATGTCAGTAATGAATACGGGCTGCATTAGACCGAAGTGATCTCTCGGCCTTAGACACGCAGTTCCCCTCCATTGTGGTGAAAGACCTGGCCGGTGATGAAGTTCGATTCCTCTGACGCCAGGAAGGCGTAGAGGTTTGCGAGCTCTTCGGGTAGGCCTAGGCGACCAACGGGTATGCGATTCAGGTCCTGATGGGCCACGTAGGCTCCAGGTACCACGTGGTTAACCATGATGTTGTACTGTGCTACTTCGGTCGCAAGGGCCCTCGTCATACCGATAGCACCCATCTTTGAGCCACATACGTGTGACCAGCCAGGTCGTCCGTGGAATGAATTGAGGCCTGAGATCGTGATAATGCGTCCGTATTCATTCTCAATCATGCCTGGGAGGACTGCTCTGGCTAGATAAAAAGGGCCATCGAAGTTGACAGCTGCACATGCTCGCCAGTCTTCATTGGACATCTCGATCAGCGAGCTTGATCCACGCCATGCGGCGTTTGCAATGGCGATGTCGATGCGCCCAAATTCCTCCAGGGTTGCATCCACCATAGTTTCGACTTGTCCTTGGTCGCCCGCGTCTGCCAGTAAGGTGATTGCCCGCACGCCCAGTGCCCGGGCTTCTGCAGCTGTGGCTTCGGCGGCCTCCCGATTAGAGCGTCCGTTCACGACAACATCTGCGCCTTGCCGGGCCAACTCCAGTGCCGTTGCGCGCCCTAGATTACGGCTTGATCCGGTGACCAGGGCTACCTTGCCTTCTACCCGCCGCGGCATAGCAGCGCGTACCGGTCCGACCAGTGGAATTGTGGCAGCTGCGCCCATGCCTCCTAGTGCAGTTCGACGCGAGATGGGTGTGCCTTTGTCCTTATCCATGGGTAGCCTCACTGTCAGCTTGATGGTCTTGGTGATGACCGGGTTTATCCGAACGTGCCAGGGCTAGAAGGGTCGCGCAATCGGTGGCAGCCACGGTATGATCACCGGACGAATGCGGCGCATAGCGCGAAACCCTGGAAGTCCCTTTGAATCGCTCTCTAACTCCTATAGCTCTCGTTCTTGCGACAACCGTGATCGCCTTAGCTTGCTCAAGGCAAGAAGCGACATTTCGCGAGGTGATCGCTTTTGAGGGAGCCCGCCTCATCGTTGGAGACGGTAGCGTGATCGAGGAAGGGGTGCTTCTTCTCGACGGCAGTCAAATTGTCGCTGCTGGACCCCAACGGGAGGTATCGGTTCCGGAGGAGGCACGAATAGTGAGCCTTGCAGGGAAGACGGTCATTCCAGCTCTGATCGACGTCCATGCGCACCTTGGGTACGAAGGATATGAGAGTTGGGGTGCCATTAACTACAATCGCGGTAACCTCATAGAACACCTTGAGCGCTACGCGTACTATGGATTCGCCGCAGTTTTTTCAGCTGGGAGCGATCCCGACGATCTGGCGCTCGACCTTCAGCAGGATCAGTTGGCGGGAACGGTCGGAGGTGCACGTTTCTTGTTTGCAGCGGGTATGGCACCTCCTGGACAGGGTCCCAACAACCAGTTTCTAGGTCACGCACTGACGGTAGCTGAAGAGACTGGGATGACAGTGTTAAGAGGCGCTGCTACTCCAACTGAAGGACGTGAGGCCGTTCGGGAAGTTGCAAATAAAGGCATTGCCTTCATCAAGATTTGGGTCGACGACCGTGGAGGCACGCAGCAGAAGCTCGAACCTGAAGTCTACCGAGCGATTTCGGATGAAGCTCGGGAGCGAGGCATTGAGGTCGTCGTGCACCAGCAAACCGCCGAAGACATGTCCGACTTACTAGGAGCGGGAGTATCCGGCTTTCTTCATGGGCGTCTCGGTCAGGCTCTGGACCAGGAGCTAGCAGAGCAGATCCAAGATGCCGGTGCGTTTCTTGTGCCAAATCTTGGGCTCGGCGAACTTCGCCAGGAGCGCGTGGCTGACGACCCGTTCTTGAGAGAAGCTACAGACCCAGACGTGCTAAGGCGCTTAGAAGATGATTTCGATCGAAGGCCTGCAAACCCTTTCAGCTCTGACCAGGAACTTGCGCGTAGCGAGTCGCTCAATCGACTGATCAACGCGGGGGTGGCGATTGTTTTGGGTACAGATGCGGGTGCGATACCTGACCACTTTTTTGGTTACACGGGCCACAGGGAGCTCGAAATCTTTGTGCGACTTGGCATGACGCCGATGCAGGCGATCATGGCAGGGACCAGCCGGGCCGCAGAGAGCCTCGGGCTAGAGGATCTCGGCCTTCTCCGGGAGGGAAAATCAGCAGATTTTGTAGTCCTCGACCGTAATCCCCTTCAGGATATCCGGAATACAAGGACGATATCCAGTGTTTATTTAGCAGGGCGCCAGGTCAACCGCGAGGAACTCCGCAACGGCTGGAATTCACCAGCACAGCAGCCTTAAGAGACTCTGCGGAATCGCGATAGGGTGACGTTACGGATGTGGCTTCGCAGTCAGGACAAGCCCTCACTGCTTATTTGTTGCGGATCATCCGTACCAACACGTAGATTTGTATTCGTATCGTTACTAGGGAACTCGACTTATGTTATCCCTAGCATTTGTAGGTGACTCGATGAGTGGGAGTGCGACT